>Ga0307511_10000866_pt1 | contig 32316 bp, 35 predicted proteins | sample 13_EM_MG_FD_200266 | JGI IMG/M metagenome (GOLD analysis project Ga0307511, IMG submission 200266) | Populus trichocarpa ectomycorrhiza microbial communities from riparian zone in the Pacific Northwest, United States - 13_EM | ecosystem: Host-associated > Plants > Roots > Unclassified | place... | reverse complement strand
CCCCAAACCCAATTTGCATTCCCTGAATCTCACCCCTTTCATCTTTTTCCTTCACCTTCCATAGCCCTCTCCTCTCCATATCGTACAAATCCGGGTCTTCCCATTCTTTCCCTTCCTCGTACATTTCATGATACCTGGTCTCTTGGAGTTGATCGTAGTTGACCTCATCCAAGCGGCGGTATGAAGTTACTGTGTTACCTACGTCTTTGTAGGATTTAATAGTTTGTGTTGAAGAAATTTCTTTGGTGGCATCTGAAGCTTTGAGGATTGCGTAGTGCGGGATTTGGAGGTTGGATGGTTCGAGAGAAAGCCATCTGAGGGCCTAGGGAGACAAGGGGTAGGAGAAATTAGTGAGCGGGTATATTTGCTCTATCAAAGCTCTTCGACATAAACCTAATAAAATATATATAAGAACTTACTAGAAACGCAGATGGATTGCTTCTACTCCCAATATCTACCGTAGAGAGTGAAATCTCAACATCCGTCATCTCCCTCAGCCCAAAATCTGCAAACTTTATAGTGTAAATATGGTCTTCTAGGGGTAGGCAGTGGCTTGTCTGCCACACCTGCGAGACGAAGATCTCCTGCATACACATAACACCATTCAGGGTAAGTGTATTACTCGATTGTTTGAGACCTCAAGGCCATTTACCTCTGTCTGTGTGGATTTTACTTCTAGAAGCACTGGAAAGTCGTTCCAACCCTGTTTATGGCTAACCCTTCCAAGGCGAATGACAAGCTGGTATCTATTAGGCCCTAAGCCAGCAATAGTATGGTATATAAACCTGAGCCCGTAGCGCGCTCGCAAAAGGAGGTATCCGTTACTTTTCGAATCACCAGACCAGGAGCTGAGTGCCTTGTTAGCTGTATGGCTTTTCATTTGTACAACTGGAGGTACATATGTTATGAGAACTTGACCGATGACGGAAAAGAAATTGTTTCATATGTATGTGCTTAAGGTGAGGTTGAAATAAGTATGCCGATACCACTTACTCGGGTAACCATAGTGCCTCATCTTCCCGCGGGATAGAGGTAGCCGTGGCTCGATATGGGTACTTGTGCAAGTTGCCCCCTGAACCTATGGGTACCGGCTGGGTCTCAGCTCCTGTAAAATAGTCAATCATTTGATCCCAGTCTTGTGGTAAAGCGAAAGCCGGAGGTTTGGTATTATTGACTGGAGCTTTGTAATCCTTCAATTGAGATGGAAGCTGAAATAATAGGGGATCCGAGGGCTGTTGTGGAGATATTGCCGCAGACTGAGTGGCCGTATCTATAGCGCTGAATTTCTGTATAACTGCCTCATAGTCGGTTGAAGAGCCCCAGTCAAGATTCTGGCCATATGTCAAAACGTCATATACCATATCCGAGCCAACCCAGGGGGGCTTATGATCTTTGGTAAACCCTAAACTATACCGCTGCGCCAGTTCATGAGGTGTAAAGCAATTATAATCTCGTAATTGAACGTTAGCACCCTTGTCAAGCAGCAATTCTACACAATCTAAAGACCCAACTTGGGCAGCTATATGTAGCGGAGTTCGATAATATGCGTCTCGTGTATCGAGCACCTCGGGACTAACACCGTCGACTGATAATAGCAGCTGGAGGATTACTGAAGACTTTCGTGCCGCTGCCATGTGCAAGATTGTTGTTTTGCATCCAACCCTAGCACCAAGTTGTCTTGTATTATCCCCAACTCCATCTCTTGCAGCTGAGGGTAATAGCACCTGAACAATATCAACCACATTCTTTCCCTCTGGGCACCACGCTATCGCAAGCTCAAGTGGTGTTATGTACCCAAGCATTTCCCTTGCTTTACAGTTGCTCTGAGCCCCGCCATTCATCAGAGCCTCTACCCCCTTGACGTCCCCTCTCATAGCGGCAACATGTAATGCGGTTAGCCCTAACTGACCAGCCCCGTCTTTGTTATCAGCGATCTCTGAGGCGTCACAAGTTGCAGATTGTTCGAGAGCTTTGCGTATATGGCTTTTACGGTCTCGAAATGTGTGATATTGGTCCAAGAGTTTATCTTCCACCCCGGCCAACATCTGTAGAAATGGCTTGGGCAAGTTATTTGATCGAGGCGGGTTCCCATGTCCTTGACTTGGTATTGATCCTTCATTTGCATCAAGAGATTGGCTATCTCTGATTTCCTGGGTACAAAGACCCAGCAGGCGCATTTTCTGAATATTTGTCAGGGTGTCAATTCCCATCGTAAGGTAGTGTTGGAATATGCTCTGTTTGATTACGCGAGGGAGTTTGCTGAATGAAAGCTGAATTGCTGGGATGGACGCCGCTGATCGGTGGAAGTAGTCGGCAAATTTCGTCTTTAACGAGGAAAATGTTATTTACTTCTAGATGCAACTTGAGAATTAAGGAGCCCGAGGGTGTACTTACGGATGCTAGAGTTGGAAAGCGATTGGTGACTACCATTCGCGTAATGTCAAGGTCTCTGTCGTAAATATACCTGGGGGCATCAAAAATTAATATAGTTGGACTTTATGTGAGCACGCCAACCTTGATCCTTACTTTCCAGCAAGATAGCTTCTCATTGCATTCAGAGACTGTTTTCGAGTCCATGGATAAACAGTCAAGGTTGTATCCACCAACTTGACTATTCGCTCCAAGGTTTCCTGATCCCACCCGTCCTCATGGCCATCGTCCCTACCACCACATTTCAACACCCTTTCTGCATGTATCCCCCTGACCTTATTAACGGCTATTTCCCTCACCTCATCCGCAAGTTTCATCCTATCCAACCCCGCCAGGTCCCTAAACGGCAATGGCTCCACCCCATCCAACAAAATATACACCATTATCAACCCAAATGAGTATACGTCTCTTGTGGCTTTCTTACTCCATTCCCCAGCTTCCACATGTAAAACTTCTTCCGGAACAGCTCCATCTAGATCTCTGCCACACCTCTTCAGTTGTGCATAAATGTCTTCCCACCCATACAAGCACTCGGGGGCATTCCATACCCGCGTACCTCCACGCGGTGTCATCTCCTGCACATTCTTAAACCCACTAAAACCAAAATCTGCCACCCGCGCTTGAATCCGTATGGCCTCTGGGTCTTGGGTCGATGACGACTTGCCTAAGCTATCACTAGGATAAATGAGGATATTCTCCGGCTTCAGATCCGCATGTACCACATTCACATGATGCAGTGCATGCAATCCCTCACCAATATCCCCAATAAGCGAGCACGCAATCCCCCAAGTTAGTGGACGAGGCCGAGAATCCCCTTTATGGGCTAAGAAATGTCGTAGGTCGGGATACTCTGTATGAGCAAGTGGAGACACAAGTATTGGGCGAAGATATCTTTGCACAAAAACCCCATCACTCTCACTGGTAGTGCTCCCTGAATCATGTCCGTCACTAGTGCTGCTAGCACCAGTACCAGCCTCGAAAGAAATCCCATATAACTGCGCAACATTCCTATGCTGGTTCGCGCCAGCTTGATGCATAATCTGGATCTCGTAGAATATATCCCGCATAAGACGTGTATATGCCTCCGCTGCTTCCCTCGCACGTACAGCATCTAATGCCGATCCTAGCCCACCTTCATCACGAAGCTCAGCACTCACAGGTGCCTGCTTGAATACTTTAAGTGCAACGGCCATAGATCCCGGAGAAGACCAGTGCTTATAGGGCCTCTCATCGGTATGCCATTTCCCGGGGATGACTTTCATATTAGCTCCCTGTAACAAGACAGCATCAGTGTCGACCGCGCGGGACTCTGGTATTTCGAGTTCTTCGTGCGGGATAATGCGGATGCCGTTTTTGGAGATGAATTCGAGGAATTCAAGGGTATCTACTGCTGCTGGCTGCGCAGGAGATATGTGAGGTAATGCAGCTTGCAATTGCATTGTGGGAGTTTTCTTTTGATCAGCAGCCCCGGAATCTAATTCAGAGTTTGCGAAGATTGAAGACTCTGAGCCTTGGAAAGCGCGAATGCCTCCGTGGCCAGCGGTGGAGAGATTTTCCGAGGACTCGAATCCCTCGAGCTCATCATCAAAGATGGCACTAGATGACATTGGTTAAACTATGATGGTGATTTATAGATTGTACATCAGACTCTTTGCGTCAAGTTTGAATGCAGATAGTGCCGGTGTCTCGATCTCTACCTACCCTGCAAGCTGAGCAAAATCGTGGTGTGATGTGCATTATACAGTCCAGAGCCGCAACCAGCCTGAGCAATTAGATATGACGTAGTTACCAGGATATACTTGTATATACAATACGCAGCTCAGCCAACGAGCTCAGCACACACAAAGCAGCTTCACAAGATCAACAGCGTCAACACTAGTCTACCCCAAAGAGACATTCGAGATTGTGTACTACCTTTTAAGGACTATTCCAGCAAAGTCCGGTTACGGGTCAGCGAAAAGCTAGCAAAGTACCGGTACCGCTGTACTTGAGAACCATACAAGGAAGCCTATCTATCCTCCGCAGCACCGAAGTGAAACCTAGTTACCTTCTGTTGACGCCCCCTCAGAGAATATATTGCCTCTAGCAGATAGGTACGTGCCTGAATTTCAGAATTAGATATGTTAAATTGCCTACCGAGCGCCATCCATTCGTTCACTAACCTGGCTAGTGATGATTGATTTTAATGTATCTGCGAGGAGAGAGAAATGCGGGAATTGAATGCCCTTGTTGTTAGTGAATCCTATAGATGCGGCTCTTTGGGAACCTTGGTGGGTCGCTTGCATTACCGAACGGGCTGTTATAAAGTGCAAAGCCCATGTCTACGCTCACACCCTGGAATTTTTCAGCCTATCCGTGCCTGTCCTCCACTCGCCCGAGTCCACGACCCGCTGCCGCCAAAAAGAAAAAAAATTTAAAAAAAATACAGATTCAAATGAGCCTAGTGTCCAGCTAGCTAGATCTAGATCTAGAAGCAGGCCGAATCATAATGAGGATGATATATCAAATCAATGCAAAGACGTTAGGAATGGAATTATTACCGACGCAGATGGGGATTAGACAAACGCCGTAGTCGGTAGGGCGAGGGGGGGCGTGATTTTCGAATTTATTTATTTACAAACAAAATCCTGGAAAAATTGGCAACGGTCTCGCTCGACCTCTCAAATAGCTGCGCCTCCACAATGCACATTTCTCATCCAAATTTATACGGCTGATGTTGATGTAAGCTTCAGAGTACCTACCTACCCACACCGCTAAACTGAAGCTATTTTTTTATTTTTTTTATTTATATACTTTTTCATTTATATAATATATATATACTCAGTACTCACTCATACATGACGGAGCCAGTGGAATCCCGACTGGTTTCAGGTGGCGCGGCAGACAAGTTTAATCTGACTGCGCCGAGGCCTATGTACATGGGGGATGCTGTGAAGCAGCAAAAAAAGCGCCCATAAGTGGCAAGATGTGTGTACCTTCGTCCAAAACTCCTCCCGTCGGTATCTTACGAATAAAGTTTACAAATCTCCTACCTAGATGCCGCAGCTATTGCTCGTACCTAGCAGTCACCCACTGCGATCAACCCAACCCAGATCTGACCAGCGAGACGGTTACCCTCAACTTGGGCGTTTGTGCACCCTCAAGGAAAATCTACGCTTGATTGCCGCTACACATATGCAGCCTCGCACATGGTGATATCGATTTCGGCCCTAGCCTGGAATTGGTCGCACACGCTTCGAGGAATGGGTAGTCTGGTTGGCACAGTAACGGGGCTGTCGCCAATCCTAAATAACACTTTATATGATGCTGCAGGTCCTGAGAATATCACACTTGAGGCAAGATGGCCGAGTTGGTTATGGCGCCAGGTTAAGGAACCCATCCTTAGCATCACATCCTGGTAGGGAAACCTGCGTGGGTTCAAGTCCCACTCTTGTCACTAATCTTTTGCACTTTTTTTTTAAACCACATAACCTCTAATTATGATAGTAAATCCTCCCCTCTGATTTTGCTCTGGCTATTTAGTGTTGCTGGAGCCAACTTAAGTACTGCTTCAGCAAGCTCGCGCATCCCAGCTGTGGACTCCGTAGTATTATGTCGCTCGCCAAGGTTAGCCAGTTACCCTGAACTTCACACCCTCAACCACCAACATACGGCACCACACCAAATTTCCCAAACCCAAAACAAACATCTCCACCTTCTGCAGTACTCCTATACCTATTTGGTCGCGATGAGTGAAGGGCTAGGCCGCAATGGCCCACGATGGTACCACTGAATCAGTCGGAGCTATATTTGGAATTGAAACCTCCTATGCTATAGGAACGCGCAAAGTCGCTGAGGCGGTCGTTGTATAGTTTCATTGAATGGTTGAGAATGAGCTGCGTAAAATATGGAGTTGCAGGAGGTTGGTTGTTCGATGCATTTGCTGGCTCGGCGTCGATGTGAATTCTCAAAACTTTCGATTCCAGTCCTTCCCCCCGAACTATCTCTTTCCTTGTTATCGGCCTCTGACCTCGCTGGCGATGAAGGATACCTCCCAAGCCCAATGCTAAACCAGAAAACCAGAATATGGTCAGTGTTGAAATATCTGGGACCAAAATGCCCCCCTGCTTCTGATAATTAGTGTGGATTTGTCTACCCCACCTATTCCTTCAATGACTCATCAATCCAACGCCTCAAACTTAACCTCAGACACATAGCAAAGCCTTGCGAGTGGAATATTTCCCGGTAGGGAGGCATGAAGTTAGAAAAATTGCCAAAGGAAAGAGGCAAAACGGCCTCTTGGAAATTGATCAGGGGAGGTGAAGAACATAAACCGCCCTCGAACTGAATCCTGTCCTTAGTATAGACTGCATATTGAGAGGTCTTGTCCCAGAGTGCTTTTTCATCGTAAGACTTGTTCGGTTTGCTGGTTCAAATATGGTCCTCGCTGAGTTCTTGACCTAAGTCTTTGTTAGGGAATTCGCCTCTCCTGTCTGCTTGGACTGTCTTGACTGTCAGGTTTATGGCCTTTTCAAGAGTGTCGATGATCTCTATAAGTACATCCGCTGCATCGCTCTTCTTGCGAAGCGGCTTGGTGATCGCACTCGACTGAAGCCGCTGGTCACTACTATTAAGTACTTGAACTGGTCTGTTTGCCTAGTGTTACTGGCTCTATAGACCCTACCAAGTCAGCATGCAATCGTTCTAGTGGTCGTTTTGTTCCGATAGGCTGCTTGGCTGTTTTTGAGCGGAAGGTTTGGCTGTTTTGGCTTTTTCGCAGGGTTGCTTCTTGGTTTTCCACCAGTGTAGGGTTTGGGGACTTTAGGTAGATTTCTGAGGGTATTATACGAAATATGTCCATACCTCTCATGCATTGCCCTAATGCCATCGCTACCTTGAAAATCTAAATCTTCTCCTACTGCTTATCCATTTTCGGGCTTGACTCATAACTCTCCTTGATCATTCCTAGTTGTTTGATAAATGTCCTTCCCTTTGATCATCGCCTTTGCCTTATTGCCGCTTGTATGGAGGGTATAGTTCTGTGGGAGCCGTTGAGCACTGAAGGTATTGCTATAGGTAGGTATAGGGCATCGGTGGGACTAATTGTCCTCCCATTGTGGTGGAATTCAATTGTCCCTATGGTTCGACATATGGAGGTTGTATTGTCGTGGGCAGTGACTTTGAGGGATACAGATCGGCTTTCTGTAAATCTAGCAAGGTTGTTCGATAGGTGGTGAGGGATTGTCCTTCAGTTTGTTCCTTTGCCGTTCTCCCAGTTTCCCCGATTCGAATTTGGCATATGCTTTCATCATCTGAGTCGGAGGATTCGACCTCTTCTTTTGGTCTTGGACTCTTAAACCTCCCCCTTTTGCTCACGCTTCTTAGTGAAGCACTCTTCCTCCGTATAGTTTTTCCCAGCCCATCCTTTGCCTATACAGTAGTCAGACCTCTTGCCATTGTCCTTTTTACCCTTCGGACCTTCTCATCCCACAGTTCTAACAACTACCGGATCTTCCTTTGACCCTTCCTAAATTGTGATCTCTCCATTTCGTGTAGGCTGAGCGGCTGTTATCCATTGCGCATAGTTGTTCTGGCCAGCAAGCTTTGCTTCGATCTTGGGGATTGATCTAGCGGAGGGTTCTTTAGACATTTTGACCGCTGGAGGGGTTGTAGGTCTCGGGCTTGGGGGTTCTTTGTGGAAACGGAGGTGATACTGGTTGGCTGGCTCGTATAGTCTGGTTTGGCTCGGTGTCGGGTCCTGATTCTCATCGCTCACCCTCCCTTGGATACTCCAGCCGGGGGCAGCTTGATCGGTAGATTTAGATGAGAGATGACCAGACGAGGCGTTTCGCCTATTTATTCCACCCCTACCAATGCCATACTGAAGATATTAAAAAAGGAGAACACTCAAAAACAGAGTCAGCTCACAGTCAGCCGTGAGAAGAAAACGCTGTGCAGGCCGATGATGTCTATTCGGTGATGAAAGATGAAATACAAGCCAGCTTTCTCCGCCTAGGTATCTAAATCCCCATTTGCCAAGCCATTTGAACACTGGCATCCCCCATCGAGTGTCTCAGACAAAGAAAGGTCCAGGTAACGGATACCCCTGATCGGCCTCTCTCCCCACAGAGCAGCAATCGGAGCAATTAGAGCATAGGCTACCTATATAGAGGCTACATGTAGAGTACCACTCTCACACTGACCTGATCCTCTGCTGGCATCCTCCTCACCCTCCCTACCCCAATCAAAATAACGAGCGGAATGAACCCTTCACCATCCGGTACATGCACTACACCGGTCCATGAGAGCATCTGTCAGTATGCCTCGTGGCTCATTCACAATACCATACAAACTTACACCGGATTGATCCTTACAGGTACGTAAACCTCCTTACTCCCGAACTAGTTTATTGTCTAATCAAGTCAATGTATAGATATAACACGACTCGGTCCAACGAAACGCCCTCAGCAGCCCCCGGATTATACACCAAGTCTTCATCTACACTACCTTCCTCCTCCTGTCTTATTCTTCTCGTCATCCCCTATTCGCTAAATACCAAACGTCTCAAAGGCCTATGGCCGCACACAGATCCATCACCCCCGCCAGACTTACATCAACATGCCAAACACCAGCTACCTAGCTCCAAGAATGTCACCACACTCCTTGCAGCCAAGACAATTTATCCGTGGAATAGTTGTGGAAGTTGGATTTAGTCAGTGCCTTGCTTCTCTGCGTCAGAAGGCAATAGAGTGGTTTCAGGATTTATCCGAACTGCACACGTGCATCTTCATCACCGACATCACAAAGCAGTCTCGGGAATATATTGACTCTGCAGGGAAGAAAATCTCAGCCGAAAAGCTAAGGAATGACTGATTCAGGGGATAAAGAATGTCCTGGTAACGACGATGTGTTGACAACAGCAACCTGAACGACGGCGACCTTGACAATGGCAGCACGAGCCCCGACAATAACTTGACTCGCACACATCTTCCAACGCAACCACCTCGAAAGCCTCATATTCAGACTTGGAGATCAGTCTTAACCCAGACGCAGACACCACCTGTCTCCCAATCTCTCTTATCCCTTCCTCGCATCCTCAAAACCCATCCCTCCCACCCCTAAACCCACCTCGCCTTCAGATAATCCCTTCATCTAGCCCATTACAAATGCGATGGTAGAGGGATGGCTGTCGGGCGAGTTAGGTCCCGATATTATTCGTGAAATAGATCTAGCCGTGGAAAATGGATCTGCACTGAAGGAGCTCATATTTAAATATCAACACTGTGCCTATTTAGGCACCGAGGCCAGCTAGTCCTGCCCGCTGCAACTCCGATAATCAATAGGACCAGTGCAATTTACTGGCGTCGCTCAGCGGGCGCACCGGCGGAAGGGGCAGGGAGTGAATCTGGAGAGGAACAGGGCAGTGAATATCCAACCAAAATGGCTCTGAAAAGACTAAAGTTGCTTTATGAAGTGCCCGTAGAGTTCCACGATGAAGTCATGGGGAGAAAATATAGCGAGAATGAATTTGGCTCAGGGCTTTGTGGGGCAGCTGGCGCCTGGTAAAGCCGGTGGCTCCAAAGGTATCTCCACTGCACCACCTCCGAACTCTACGGTCCTCTCCCGCACCAACCCCAGCCGCGCCAACAATAACAATAACAATAACTGTCCTCCTCCCGTGTCCACCATCCCATCAAGCTTCTTGAGGGTCATCCCACCCTACTCACCCTACTCACCCTTACACGCATACACCATTGCCATGCATCCCGCTCGACAATCTAGTGCAATTAGTGATTGATTCTAGTCAGGGACTGAGGGAGGGCCGAGCAATGCTGAGAGCGGTAAGGATGGTAGAGAGGGAGAGCTCAGGAATGAGAGAGTAGAAGGGGTGGTGGAGGGGCAGAGGGGAGGAGCAAGTGGGGGCCTGTGGAGTCACCCGGGTTGATATGAAGGAACGGCAAAAACTACCGTGGGTGAGGTTGGAATGATATAGAATCTTCCGATGGAAAATCTGTTTGCTGCGACGGAGATTGGTGGTGGTAGGATGAGTTTTTATGGCGCCATGTTGCTTACTGTGGCTGGCTTTGGGTTTTGCATAGATAGTTCCCTGATGTTGCTTGTGGCATTTGTCCTTTGGTCTTGTGTTTTACTGTCGACAGTATGCTGTTGATTCATATCCACTGGTTGCAGGACCCCTCCGAGGTGTTTGTTCTGCCAGCTGGGGTATGCCACAACCACCTGTATCAATATGTCCTTGATAAATAGGGATAATGATAGGAATACTTTCATCAACGTGGACTTTCCACTCCGCCGCGTTACCTAGCCGGCCTGCCGTACTGGATGCCCTTCCAACAGAGTCTTCAACTTCCTTCGCAAATAAGAAAACCCGGTTACCCTGAACTGTAGGGTTTGCTGGAGCCCCAAGATGAGCACCAACGTACCTTTCAAATATGTTCTAGTAGAAGAGAGTTAGTAACGCGTGTGATGGGCTTTCCTCTCAAGGCCTCAAAGCGAGGCATAAACATAACTCAACGATTTTTCGCCCAAATGAGCCCAAACGTTGGGGAAGTACTGGTATTCCCCAAGCCAAGTAGGCAAGGGCCTGTGCTTTACTACTGGAACTAATCAGCAAAAAATATGACTAGATATTAGACGGTTTGGGAGGAGATAAACTCATGTAAGAGGGTCAGAGGGGGGGGCTATAATTATTCCATTTACTAGGTATTTAAAAGTCTAAACTAAACTAATGATATCTACAATTTCTGTGTGTGTGTGTGTGTGTGTGTGAGAAGGGGGGGTAGTACTACCCCTGGGTAGGTTTAGGTGGTGGCCATAAGTTATTCTTGAAATATGACTATATTATATTTTATAATCTGATGGGGATCAAAGAAGGAGAGGGGTAAATCTTATGAATTACTCTACCCCCCTTCCACCCACGCAGATCGAGATCGAGATAAAACGCCCGATGCAATGGCTACCAGGAATCTAGATATGCAAAAACAGGATATCTCTCAAATCTCAAGTGACTTGGTGTGTTTTATTACTTCGGGAACGGGAAAGATATGGACGTGGTTAGGTTACCCTGGCCTGAGTGTGTCTGATTGATGAGGAGAGGAGGCATCATAGAGGGAAAGGTTGGCAGCTATTCGGTGCTACAACCTCAAACTTTCTAGATAGAGATATTCTAAATAGCATCAGTTTGGGTATTAAATAAATACCTAGTGAAAGGAATAATTAGCGCCCCCCTCCACCCCTAATCCTCTTACATACATAAGTATATCCCCTCCCAAAACTCCCAATGTCTATCTAGCTATATTCTTTTTGCCGATTAGCCCCAGTAGCAAGGCCTGCAAAATACCATATGTGTATAATATTTCCCAAACGCTCGACCGAGAAACTATTGAAAAAACATACTTGAACGGAAACCCCCGTTGCTCACGTTATTAATATTGGATCCAAGTAGAGTTCCGGTAGTCTATCCATGGTCTTGAATATACTGTAATTACTGTACATGCTATGCTAGGCACGTTAGTCTGTTTCCTTTATTCATCTACGTGAGGTGAATTTATAGAATAAGGAATAGGAAAAGTATTGTAAACCCAGACCTGTGCATCTTTCGTAGTCAAGATGATCATGAGCTATTAATACATTATTCTTACTGGTAGTGCTCTCTGAATTATGTCCGTCACTAGTACTACAGCTTGATGTATAACCTGGAGCTCGTAGAATATATCCCGCATAAGACGTGTATATGTTCTAGGCCGCACGCGGGCACCGGTGGGCGGCATACCCACTTCATCTATTTCCAAGTCGATCGGGTTCTCTTCTACTAGTCTATTTGTGTTCATCCACCTAGAATTTTATTTTATTGTTTTATCCTCAGTACTCGTGTGCGGCTCCGATGGGATTCAGCTAGAATTGAGAGGTTACCACAGTCATGATCCGTTGACACATTCGCATCTAATAGATTCATCATTCTTAGAGCATCGGCAGAAACATGAGTAGTTGTAGATGCCTGACGAGTAGCATTGGCTAATGTAATTGTGGTTTGTCTAGCAGTCGGAGTATCTGGAATGTCATTCTCCAAGCCCATAATGGTGAGAGGTCTTTAGTTGGATAAAGGTTAAATACGCCAGACCCGGTTAACAATTGATGGAGTTCAGGCTGTGGTTTTTGCTGTCTTCCCTACCCTCCAGTCGGGTTTCCGGCTGGCTCATTATGCCCCCCATCGGGGCCGCATATGAGTATCTGAGTAAAAAAGGGAAAGAAAAATATCACAATTTCCAAAATATAACATCTCTTAGAGCGTTTTGCCATTTGGTCCTGATTTGCCTGTCTACGATACTGTAAAACACATATAACTGTTGCATAACACTAGAACCTGCTTCGATTTGGTTTAGCATTGTGGAATTGAAGGTACCGTAGAAATCCGCATACAAGAAAGCACCTGCGATTAAGGATATAGTGCCCTGCGCCTTACCCAGATCCTATAAGTAGGAAACAGTGGGATTTTTTCTTATGTAAAAAGAAATTGTGCCATAAGATGTAGACAAAAGATATTATTGTTGTTCTAAACTTCACTGAATTCCATACAGCACATTAATATCCAGCACAAGGTGGCCGGACCTGATTGCCGAGCCATAAGGCTCTCATGGTTAAGAACCTCAGTGGGTTCAAACCCCCCGTGGATAAGAAATTAATTTCAAATGCTTATTGCATAGGAAACGTTGTAGGTTTCTACAATAGCAATGAACTCCCTCTCCATTCCATACCTCATAAGAGATGAAGATGATGTATTACCGTCATCAGCATGTTCTTCATTCGAAGGACCTGAGGCAATCTTGCCGGAATTATCCTCTTATTCCATGTCCGCCGTCTCCCTTTGACCAAGGGAAGGGTACGTGATGATAGGGTCGGTCAAAAATAATTTCATAGGGAGTTTGGAGTGTAGGGGAATGTTTTGTTCGATTGACATTTACCAAATTGAGTAATTATATTAATTGCCGGCGACCGGCATAGCTGCTCGCGAGCGGCCCAGAACATATACGCCCCCACACTGCTACCTAATCCTGACCCTAGCCCACCTGTATCACGAAGTGCAGCACTCACAAGTGCCTACTTGAATACTTAAAGTGCAACTACCATAGACCCCAGAGAAAGACTAGTGCCTATAGGGCCTCTCACCGGTATGCCATTTCCCAGGGATGGCTTTCATATTTGCCTCCTGCAACAGGACAGCATCAGTGTCGGCCATGTGGGGCTTCAGTATCTCTCAATTGCATTGTGAGGGTGTGGGGGGTTTCTTTTGATCAGCAGCCCTGGAATCTAATTCAGAGTTTTCGAAAACTGAAGACTCTGAGCCTTGGAAAGCACGAATGCCTCCGTAGTCAGCGGTGGATAGTCCTTGAAGGCCTCGAGCTCATTGTCAAAGGTGGCACTAGATGACGGCATTGGTCAAGCTAAATCGTACAACAAACTCTTTGTGTCAAGTTTGAATGGAGATGGTGCCAGTGTCTCGATCTCCACCCCGCAAGCTGAGCAGGGAAAGTCGCTGTGTGATACAGCCCCAAACGTGCTTGAGCCTGAGCAATTGGATATGACATAGTTACCAGGATATATATATTAAGGAAGCCATCCGCAGCAGCACCGAATTGAAACCTAGCTATGACTGAGTGGGCAGTATTCCTGGTCTTTTTTTCGGTTTATGGCCGCAGATACCTGTTGTTGAAACCCCCCGGAATACAGCTGGCTTCCAGATAGATTTCGATGTACATGCATGGACTTCAGAATTATGTTTCGTTCCATTCGTTCACCAAACAACCTGTCCAGTGATGGTGATTTTGATCCACCTGCGAGGGGAGCTTTAGCGAGAAAAAAATGCGATCCCTCCCACAGATGCGGCTCTTTGGGAACCTTGCTGGGCAGGATGGGAACCTTGGTGGGTCGCTTGCATTACCGAAAGCTTAAGCTTGGGCTGTTATAAAGTGCTTAATTAATGAGTACATCAAAAGCCCATGCCTACGTTCACACCTTGGATCTTTTCAACCTGACCCCGACGCTCGCCCAGCTGCTGCCAACAAAATCCAGATTCAAATGAATGCGGTGTCGATATGAGGATGATATACCGATATGGACATATTGTCATATAGCGAAGGCGTTGGGAATGGAATAATCGACGCAGATGGGGATTACTGGCGACAGGACAGACTCTGTAGAGCATGACTAGCAGGTGGTGGGCAATGAAACTTCGAATTTCTTTTCAAGAAAGGCAACGAAAACCCTGGAAAGCTCTCGACTTTGTTCTGGTTAAGCAGTGTGGTATTCCGAAGCCACATCAACCCCAATCCTTAGGCGCCGCAGCAATTGTTCGGTTTACATCATACTAGCCCTGATAGGGAACTTGCGCTCGACAGTTACCCTCAACTTAGACGTATTTTACACCCTCAAAACAGAAAATTCACGCCTAATTGCCGCACACGAATACAGCCCCACACATGGTGAGATTGACTTTGGCCCTGGTTTGGGCTTTGCCGCACACGCTTCGGGTTATGAGTAGTCTGGTTGGAACAGTTATGGACGAGCTTTACATATGCTGTCAACGGGGTTGTCGTCATTTCTAACACTTTACATGACACTGCAGGTCTTGATAGCATCACGAGGCAAGATGGCCGAGTTGGTTATGGCGCCAGGTTAAGGAACCCATCCTTAGCACCACATCCTGGTAGGGAAACCTGCGTGGGTTCAAGTCCCACTCTTGTCACTAATCTTTTGCACTTTTTTTTTTAAACCACATAACCTCTAATCATGATATCAAATCCTCCCCTTCGGCTTTGCTCCCGCTATTCAATGCTGTTCGAGGCTTAAGTACTTCATCAGCAAGCTCGAGCGCGTTCCGGCTACAAGCCCAGTCTCGCCAGGGTTGGCCAGTTACCCTGAACTTCACACCCTCAGCTCCAACATATGTTACCACACCGAACCCCCCGAAGCCAAAACAAACCCAAGCCACCTTCCACAGTACTCCTATAGTTATCCGGCTGCAATGGTGGCTAGTCTCACCTGATGACAATCAACATTCACCTGCCACCATGGTACCACTGAATCGGTCTGAGCTAGACCTGGAATTGAGACTTCCTAGACTATAAGAGCGCTGAGTCGATCATTGTATAGCATTATTGAATGGTTGGGAATGGGCTGTGCAAAATTTGGAGTTGCAGGAGGCTGGTTGCGCTGTTCGATGACTTGCTGGCTCGGTCTCGATGTGAATTCTCAGAACTTTCGATTCCAGCACTTCGATTGCCCCACCCAAACTATCTCTTTCCCTGTTATTGGCCTCTGACCTCGCTGACGATGAAGAGCACCTCTCAAACCCCATGGCAAAACAAAAAAAACAGATTGGAGTTAAATATCTGAGACGGAAACGCTTTCTCCCTCCTGCAACATTAGCGTAGATTCATCTACCCTACCTATTCCCCCAATGACCCATCAATTTAACACCTCCAACTGAACCCCAGAAGCATATAGCCTTGGGAGTGTGGTGTTTCTCGATAGGGAGGCATGCCAGAGGAAGTGAGGCAGAATGGCCTCTTGGAAATTGATCAGGGGAGGTAAAGAACATAAACCTACCCTCAAAAATAAGGGTAGTGCCCCAAGACAAAAGAACATGCTTTCAGTGCAAGATTTGGGGCATATATATCAGCTTACGCCGTTAGGTGCCATGTGGGGGCGAGATCTTACATTCGGTGCAAGCCATGTGCGGGGTAGTACCACTGATGACAATGGACGCAGGGGGGGTTGATATTTGGTTCAGGTCTAACAATGTTTATCTGGATAAAAACTTCTCAGATGAAGTCTCAAGAAGTGGGGTCAGTGATAACAGTGGGGTACTAGCCTATGATGTGTGTGATACATATGATAACGGCGGCGTTGATGCAGGACAAGGTCTAGAGTGGAACATTGAGCTTAAGTTTAGTTTAGAGAAGCCTGGGTGAGACGTTCGAGAAGTGTGTTCGGTGAGGATTACATCACCATTTTCTTACCCAAATATGAAATTTACTACTGCAGGAATTGAGGACCCTTGTTTATCCACACAAACTCCACTACAAATGGTGACAACTGCAGGGGTTCTTCATTTGCAACAGTTGATATCAGAATTCGGGGCATAATTCCAAAACAACCAGCTCTATATGAATCGCATATCTACGGCTGGATACCCGCGGATATAAGAGGGAAGTTATGATCTACCTCCGGAAGCGAAGTTTAGAGATTGAGTGGAAAAAGCACGGGTATTTGCAACAAAGAAATTGCCTTGCACAAACGACTTCTGTGTGGAGTTTGCATAAACCCAGACCCGCAGTCAAGATGGTCACGAGCTACTATGCTACTCGGGGATCCGTGACGGGTACCTGTACTTATCCTCAGCAGTCTTTATTTGATCAATTGATCCATTGGGATACTCCGTACTGCCGCAACAAGAGCAGGAGAAGAATTAAACCGAGGAAAAAAAAATAAAAAGGCGAAGGCTGGTTGCTTCCTAGCATGAATATCACGATCATAGCTCACTGCTAGCCTCCTTATTTCCTCCGATGTGACAAAAAAATGCACTTTCTCCCCTAGCCGTCCCTACATACCGCCGATACGAGGTCGAATCGGAAGGGGCTGGCCGGGGTTTGTTGTTGTGTTCTTAATTCCTTGTGTTTCCATCATGTACTCGGTACTATCTCCATTAGTGTCTTTTTTTTTTCAGCTCGTTTCGACTTGGATATTAGTTGTTGTCAGCCGCCGCCACCCCAACCCCCCCCCCAGGCCATCCACCAGACCAGCCTCGCCTTTTTTTTTGTCCCGGTATTGATTATGCGAACACAGATACTAGTGAATTTTCCGGGGCCGGGGCTGCGGCTATTTCTGTTTCCCGCAGATCTAGGCCTAATTTGATAATGATGCCGCGTTTTCAGTTTTAGTGTTGTTTATTCACTTGGAACGAGGTTGGTTGATTTTAGGTAAAGACACCATGAGGTAAACTAACTAAACGAAACGAAACGAAAAGCCACTGGCTCGAATCGAGCTGACGCCAAAAAAAGGCGAGAGTAGGTGCCAGTGGTACGAAACAAAATCGAGCTAACGATACCAAAACAAACAGGGGTTGATGTCGTGACACGGTAAGCAATAAGGGAATAGAAAAGGGGTAAAGGATGTGGGCGAAAGGAAATTTGTTTTTTTTGATAATTGAAGCTGAGGAGCGCCCAGACCGTGGTTGGCAGTTGCATTTTTTGCTTTTAGTTCAGAATATTGACGCGCTTCAATTGAATGTATTTTTCACGTGAACGAATGATAGTGCAGCGGGACGGAAGCATAATGCGGGAATTGATTCTGCATGATAATTTGGAAACTGGTCTTTGAATCACATGAGCATAAAAAAAAAGGTGCACAAGAATTGGCGGGAAGTATCACGATAATAGACATTGGGATTGACATTCATACACGCAAGTACACGGGGACACACATCGAAACATAGAAGCTCATCCTCTTAACCTCCAATTCTAACCCCCCTAGTCTGCATACCCCTCCTAACGTTCAGGCTCCCCCCTAGCCCCCACATTAACTAACCGTAAAAACAACTCCCGAGATATCGGATCGCTTGAATTGACATGTAAGAAGATGCTAAACAGATTAGAAAAACATGACTAGAAGAAACAGGATAACCGGAGATGATTATTAGAGACATGGTAGCGAAATTAGGAGGCTGTTTTGACAAAAAAAAAGGGACCCAAGAGAAGACGCCATTTAAAGCTTGTGGGCCAAGTGGACGACCTTGTAGTCAACAGCCAACTCCTTTCCGTGGTCGGAAATAACCAAGACCCTGACGGCACCAGAGCCCTTTCCGAAAGCCTCCCTCAACTTATTCCAGAGGTTGCCCTGGTCAACGACCTTCAATCCCTGCTTGATCTCACCAGACTCGGTCATAGCGACGAGCTTTCCGTCGTCACGGATGTCAATGAGCCTGTATTGCTTGAAGACTGGGCCCAAGAGGGAGTGGAGAACGACAGATGGAGATGGGTGAGAGACAACACATGGCTCCTCATGGAGTTGCTTGGTGAAGAGGTCAACACCGAGATATCTGTGCTGACCGGTCTGAGCAGAGGTAGTGATGCGGATGATCTGACATGGACGGTGTTGAAGGATAACCAAATCACCAATGCGGATGTGGTGACAAGGGATGGTGAAAGTGGAGGCCTTAGGGGCATGAACGGAGGAGACGTGAGTGGCAGACTTAATCTCCTTGTGGCCCTTCACTCCGTGAGAGGAGCTAGTGGACTGGGCATAGCTGTCCTCGTCGTAGTATTCGTGCTTGGCCATTGTATCGGTGATGGGGTAAGGAGGAGAAGTGTGAAGAAGTTTTTTGTCGTGGGAGAAGAGCTCTTTTAACTTGAGTTCGGGTTTGTGTTTGATGTGAATATCCTTATATTCGTGAGTCTCGTGAGAAGTCTGCTTTGGAACTGGAACAAAGGCAGGCGGGTCGACCGTATAAGAATGTTCTGGTGTGTGTGGTTTGGAGTAAGGGGTGAGGGCAACCTGGGGTTTATCTACTGTGTAGTGCTCCTCCCTTTTGGTGTGGGTGACAGAATGCGCTAGTGGCTGGGCAACCTGGTAGTCGACCACGGTGGTGTGCTTATGCGTGTTGTCTTGGTGGTGGTGGTGGTTATTATTGTGCTTGTGCAGGTGGACGGAAGGGAGTAAACGCTTGATGCCGTGGGGCTTAATTGTGCTCTTTGACGAATCCGAGGACGTCGAGGACGAAGAGGAAGTCGAGGACTCGGACGACTTGGAGGATCCGGTGTATGGTCTGAAGTCGCTCTCCTTGTGATGCGACTTCGTATGGACTAACGCAAGATGGTGGTTATTGCCTTGGTGGTGGTTATTACCCTGGTGGTGGTTATTGCCGTGGTGACCATGGCCAGGCAAGTGCGGAAGATGGGAGGAGATTTTCTCCTTAATCCTCTCCTTGATGTCGTGTCCGTCAATGTGAAAATGCTTGTGGTTTTCCTCGATGTGGACAACCTCGACAGGCGGAGGAGGGTGGCTCAGGTGCGTCCCGGAGTGTGCAGAATGCGCAACCGACTGAGCATCCTCACGAGCAAAGCTATCATGAGAGTGTGAAGAGCTTAGGAGGTGATCCTCACGATGCTCATGCTCATGATGCAAAGCATGAGCAGGCTCAAGATGTTGCTCCCTAATGTGTTCCTCGCTATGCGTAGACTTGGTAGCCCACGCAGACGGGAGCACACTGGGAGGGATCGGAACTCGAGCGTCAAAATCCAGATTGGCTGATTTCGGTTAGAATCCCCTGACACTTGACTCTAATTAGAGACAAGTGGGATTCTACTTTGGGAAATGGTTTTAGGGGGAAGATTGTGGTTGGACACGTAGAATGTCGGGGGGCAGGGGAATAGAATGGCCTTGTGAATGTAGATTGAAGGTTGAGAATGGGGAAGAAAAGAAGCTGTCAGCGGAAGTTAAAGAGCACGTCGGAGCTCGTAGCTTGGTGGAGAGCGTATCTAGTGGACGACAGCCGAGAGTGGGTGCCAATAGCTGCTCGGTTCCCGAAAAAATCACGGTGCAGTGTCCTTGAAGGTGCAAGAGGCAGCAACGTGCAACGGGGGGTATAACATGCTGCGCCAAAGAGGCTGGTAAAAAGCGAGCCGTAAGCAATTGCACTGAAACTGCTGAATATGAACCAACTCACGTGCCCCCACAATCCAAACCCTTGTTTATTTGCCTAACCAACCTCCCAATTACTGATTTTTTACCTCATTTTGGGATTTTCCCGATTTTCCCTCCCAGAATGTGGGTATTGGCATAAATCCGAGTACTGTCACAGTGTCAGTGTAGGAAGCTGCGTGGTACCATTCTATTCGCTGAGGTTTACATGCGGAATGTAGATATGTAAAACTATAGAGGTTGGGAGAAGACGGCGGTAATGCAATTTCCAACTCGGGGAGTAATCCCAATGATTTTGATAGGTACGGATGGAATCGACGATGTAACTTTCCCGACTTTCGTCGCTTGTGTGTTTCTTGCCGAACTCTGCCTCCCAGCTCCAGCACGCTAATCTCAATTGCTATTTGCCCATTCACAATGTAAACATCGATATGTGGCTTCATGCGATACCCCACAAATGGAATTTCCCAGGCAATTCAGCCAATTGCGTGCCAATGCGCAACGCAAACCCAAAACAAAAGCAAGAGGTCGCCCAGGGGACTTCGGGCTTGGCCAGCTCCCAGTCGACCTTGAATACGAACCTTCCATTCCTAAATAGCTCAAGCCGCGCGCGAAGCTTATCCTGATCAGCCAACATCCATTAAGGAAGGAAAGCAATGGTGATACCGTAGCTTGAGCGATCCCATGTACCCCCCTGCACGAAACGTCGTGCTGCATCACACCAGGCTGTGTGATTGGCTCAGTACTGCAACCCAGACGGCATCGCAGCTAATGGAATTGGGATCCACCCACCCCCCATGACTAGCTGACCTCGGCTGGTGATAGCGATCGCCTCGGAGGCTGGTAATATCGGGATCGCCACTCTGAAGCCCCAACCTCAGCTGAGGTTTAGAGAAGGTACCTTCGTATTCCCTGGATCGAGGTGCACTCGTCATTGTAGCTTGTAGCTGCAGACTATCGTGATAAGTTGCGAGCGATTTCACTTGGTCGCTTATATCAGCAAGCCCCTGAAACTAGCAGATATCACGTGCATACTACTTTAGATATAATGGCAATGCGGGACTAGCGATGTATAGGTAACTCTAAAGTCATAAAACTACGAACTGGGGCATGCCATTTATCGCTCCTTCCAGAGATTAAATACCGACGTATATTATTTGACCCCACGCCGTGCGAGGAAACTCGACCCCAGTGCTAGATCGAGAGCTACGTAGCTGGGTATGTACTTAATCAGACTATATATACTTAATCTCGTAATTTCTCCCAACTGCAAATACTTGGCCTGCTGCATGTACATTACAGTAGGTGCCAATGTACTATGTTCTGCCCCTGCATGTTTTTATAGTATTGTCATGTCAGTCATTCGCCATGCCTGAAATACGATGAAGCCTCATCTGAAAGTATTCGCTGTCATATTGCCACCATCAAGCGACAGAAAAACAATTTCTTGAAATTATTCTAGAGAGGAGTAACCCTTGATATTCATTCCCTTTAAAACCTGATTGTCTCATGTGCAATTGCTCACTAATACGCAGTTGAATAACCGCGGGAAGGTAACGTACAGTAAGTTCACCATAATCCAGCCAAACGACGCTGTTTGTCTCATTGTCATATCACCTGGATTTGTGGAAAAAGCGGGGTAAGTCCTTTCCGAGGAGTACGATAACTGACGTGGGACCGGTGCGGTTAACTACATCTATTTTTATACTTTTAAGCTCAACGGGAACAAATGTGAGGAGAACATATGGGGCTCCATGCAATGGGTGGGCTTTGGCCAATTCGGGTGACCATTAAGCTTTAGCTAGAAATCCGATGTAACATTTTAGTGAACTGACGATAGGGGTTCACATATTCAGCAGATTCTTGCCCATCTATAGGGTGTAGCGTGTAAACTAGGTTTGCGGGAAAGTAGCGTTTGGTTAATAATAACACCTTGTGAAACATCAAACCATTTGAGCGAACCACGTACTGGTAAAGAGTGGGTCGAAGATACATGCTTTTACACCACCAATGGCTTGACTGCCGAGACAATTCGATCGACCGATGTAACAAGTGATGTGTTTCACAGCATGAACATGCGGACCGTTTGCCCGCTGCAACTGCAAGCGAGTCCTCCATGATTGGCACAGATGAATTCATGCATGCATAGCTTTGACGAGCATTTTCTCATTGGCAGGTCATACTAACCAACCTAATTCCCTGTGAATGAGGTTTATAAGTATCTGTGAATTGACTAGGTAGTTGTAGTTAGTATGTATAGATAAATAGATAAGTAATGTTACCCTGAACAAGTATTCCAATCTGGGTTCAGGAGGTTGGCATTGGCACATTCGGAACCATAATATATCCTCTGGTTGGCACAAGTCTGCTAACCAGCCTCCATTGGAGTTTACTTGAACTCGCGCGACTAAGTACCTAAGTAATTATGTATGTTTAACCAATAATCATCAGTCATCATCAATATCGGTCCCATATCTCCTAATATCCATTTTTATGGGTCTGCTGTCTGCAGCTAGACGAACTACAAGCACTACCATATACCTATTTGATTGTGTATACTTGGTATTTAGATCTTAGCTATCTAATGTATTATTTCTCTAGTTGGCAACCCCCCCCCCCGTTAACTGTATGAACATATATATACCGGTAATGTCTAGGGTTCAAGGTGCTTGGATCTTGCAGAACTTATTACCATACTAATTGGTATACATGTAGCGTCTATTGTATAATATAGACCACGCTGCATGTTACTGAGTGAGGGTAAGCGCCGGACACCTTCAGGCGGAGCTAGAGGTGCTATTGAAACTTGTTTCGAGTTCAAGGACTGGCTCTGCATATAGTTGGAACTTATAGCTAGCACTAGTGGGTGCCTAGAGCTTAGAAGGGAGAATGACAGCTATTCATAGTTTTAGACCAAGCAAATGATGATATTTCCTCATCTACATGTAGCATGTTCCAACATGTAATTGTTGACGTTCCATTTTCCCGCCGCTGGAGGCCAATTTCCCATAAGATAGGCTAAAGATCAAGATGCTATGTATTATACCACGGAGTTTTGGGAATCCTCTTGTCTGCTCTTTCTAGGAGGCAAGATTATAACATATATGGCACCTGTCTTGGCTGCTTGCGGATTCGTGACGCAACATCTCTTTTAGCTTGAGCACGATACAGTGCGGGAGTTCCTAGATGCCAAACAGGTGCGTGCATGTGTAGAATCTCAAGGGAAATGAGCTGTCATAGCGACCCTTCTCACTGGAAGAAGTAGGCGTTTATTTTGGTCAAGGGGCTTAATCTACAGTCCTATCATAGGAAATATACTACATCTCCCTGGGGGATATATACTGTTGTGGCTCGGAATTCTTGGGTTTAAAAAATTCGCCCTGCATGCCCATTCGGCTCTAGGATTAAGGCCATGTCTCATATAACACTACCTCGTAAAGGCAAATGTTGGTAAGTTGCTTGACAGTGATTGGACCCAGAACGGCAGGGCATGGTCGGATTATGGTTTAATATAACATAATATCGAGTCCTCAGTCAAGTTCTAAAGGTCAAGCTGACCTTCAAGTGTTTATGCCCCGGATCGACGAATTTGCGTTCATGGCATGGCCTATGGTATATGTATATACGTAGCCATTTATAAGAGATCAAACCTTTACCAATTAGTCTCAAATATTCAAACCACAGCGCTGGAATGTATATTCCAGTAACAGATTCTTAGACACACCTTGTAATTCCAATGGGCATTTCATTTTAGACAGCTGGTATAGCTCCAACCTCTACTTACACCGCCATCATCCACAGTACCCCCTCAAGAAAGAAAGGAACCGGGCAAATCACGGTTATATATGCACATAATTGCGTTGTCAGTGTTATGCTTGGCTTACCCATATCTTACAGCTTCTGGGTCTTCACTTACCAAGGTCTCTATCTATTACTACGGAGCGGGAAGGCATGGATTACTAACTGCGACCACAAAGCGTGCTGATGAAGGAGATAAGGAAATCCCGTGAATTCTAGATCTAGAAGCGGGTTGGGGGGGTAGTTCCACAGGGGTTTACACTGGCTGAGTTGCGACTAACACAACCTACACCTGGCAGCCTAGACTTTAGGTTTACTGGCGAGCTTATTGTGGGTAAGTGGGATAGACCTTCAGGATTCTATTGACTGGGTATCTCTGGGTAGGCTTCCGCCAAGTTGCTGAAGAGGGTACCATACGCATTCTCTTGCAGTAGGGACACCCTGAAGTTTGCATTGTATCTTTAATGGATCTTTGTCATGATGCACTACTTTCGAGGCCTGTAGTCTAACTAGAGCCTAAGAAATGGGTATTGAAGGCCATGGTCAAAGTCTTCGATTGTTAGCATCCATGATTTACGGGAGGCTTCTTCCAGAGAGACTCTGGTACGCCAGATTTACATAACGAAGACAAGATTCAAACATTTGAAAGCTCTTTGGATCTACTCCATACTCGGTAGGGAAGAAAGTAGTAGGTATCCTAATAGAGATGTGTAGATTCTAAAATTCTACTAGTAGGAGCTCCTGGGAAAGGTACTTATTTGTACTCTATTTGTGTTTTAATGAAAATATCTTGGGGCGTTACTGAAGTATTATGTCACTGGTATCATTTTTTATGATATTATACGGTAACACGGGGCTGTAGGTTTACTTGAGTACGCATCGTCTCTTCTGCTACTAGCTTGTGCGGTAGACTGATACTAATATTATATGTGATGATATCTGGTGGTCGTACGGATATGGCACTCATTAGTTCTGGGCGAGGTTGATAAATACTAGTATATATTCATTTGCCTGCTATGTAACCGAAGCATGACACAATTCCGTAGCTAGTTTAATTTTTGAGGGTATTCCTGGCTGTTACCCTGAGTTCGGCCATCTGACTTTTTGTATGTTGCCAACTCTGAACTATCGTACAAATAGGTCTATTTTAGGAAGTTTGCCGCACCAATGCATTACTTAACTTCCACATTTTTGTATGGATACTATAGCGTAATTTATTGGAAATACAGTATTGGGTTATCTCCTTGCATTACCCTAAATTACCCAGAACCTGAACCTCAATATACAACCTACTTAGGTAGGCACCATTTGGGCTATAGCGCTACGGGGTGGGCCCGAGAATTCATTGGGCACATAAGGGTGCATATATACATAAGTGCCTAGGGGCTCTGTACGGGGGGGGGAGGTGCATTTTTCACTTTCTGGGACCACTTTCTACTTAATCCGGTAATTTGGTTTAGGGTTCAATTTGGTATAAGTGCCAGCGCCTGCTTGCGTGTGCAATGTAAGTGTTGGGGCAGTCTCGATGTGGGCCTGGAGTTGATCATGGAGGGCTTCGGTATACCTGTATGTATACGGTATACTAACATGCCGTAGGGGCGGGCCTAGGTACCTCCCTGATAAGATGTGGATTATATAAACATATACGTGTGAACCGCATTGACTGGAATTCACCATCTCAGTTAGGTATTGATCTTAGCAATTACGCGTTAATTATAATTACAGCAATCTGTCTATAGGCTTACGTATCTGCTGAATTCAATGAGCACAGTAGATTAAATCCCGCTCCTTGGCAATCATCTGGCCCTAGGATATAGCAGGGACGTCTGTGGCACCTAATACACAACTAGTGCTTGTGTTTCTGCTTCTCAAATTAGTAATTCGTCGCATGGTTAACGGTTCGAAGGCCACATGTTATTCTAGAACGATTTACATACCATTCCGATATCCCCCCGCCTGTGTAGTCCCAGAGCTAACTCTTTTCTGAGGAGACTTGTAACGAGAACAGAACCGCCTCACGCCCCTTGGTCTTGCTATGAGAGTAACGCCCAGGCCTCAATAATGTAATGGCATGCTTTGTGCTTTTGCATGATATTGTGAGTGGTCTTAAAACGCTGCTGGCAGCTACAGAATAGCAGCACCGCAACTACGAGGGTTGGGTACTAAGTACATGATGATACAGCGACTGGTGAATTGATAGAATAATACCGCACGGGCAAGTTAGTCTAATCAGTGAAGCTAGCCTTAGCACCAACCCCATACATGAAGTATACAGTGGAGCACACCTCTCAAATATCAATAGTCTATGCCTACCTCCCAAATAAGATTTTGCCATTCCAATAACACCTCGAACCAAACTAACACTTATTCTATGTTCCGCATTCTGAGGCTAATATTCCCCAAAATCAACTATATTCTGTAATATCTCTCTTGTAGAGTCTGAATGAGATCTCACTGTCGAATCTGGAATCATTGTATGGGTATACGTACACATACAGCGCTGCGCTGTTCACTGGCATTACTTTTCATTGAAGAAAACGTTTTGTTAGACATTACTGTATACTACTTCCATTCCTAAGGACTCTTATATTATTACTATGACGGTTAACCCTAGAGGTGTCTTGGGGCTATGAGCATAACATTAATATTTGCTGTTACCCTGGGCTGATTCTCACCCACAGTAAGCTCTGAGAAGTTTGGCGAGGTTTTAACTATTTGTGCTCGTAGCAAATAATCCGAATACCTAGCCCCGTGCCCGCGAATATTCAAATACCTATAGTTCTCAATCGATAATGACATCTTCGCCTATGCGGCTCGACGCCAAACACCCCAAGAGCGCAGACGGTAATGTGTAGCCTCCAATGTCCGGATCTAGCCGCTTGATCAATTGAGTCCCGCTTGAGTTCACATATGTAGGTATCTAGCGGCGCGGTCACGCATCTCATGGCAATAGTTCGACTCAGTTCAATTTAGCTGGATGCCCTTATATTATTATGTTAAAATCTGGTTCAAAATGTAAGAAGCTTGACGCCGCAACTAAACTCAATTGTGGTATTTTGGACATGATGTATGATAAATGAATGTTATATATATATACCAAAGCATTTAACTTCAAACAACTGGGAAAGGATTAGCATAATCAAAATATCTTACTCGCAACTCGCCGCATATTCCTCTTTCTCTGTTTTTACTCCCATGGCCCAGTTTGTTTGCTTAATATCTCTTACCTATTTTCATCGCTGATGTATCCTGAACCCTTGATACTTGGTCTCCCCCCTTCCTACTTTTCACTTACGCAACCTTCAACTTCTCCTTTCGCTTCTTCTTCGCCTGTTTTTGTCCTCTTCCTTCTCAGCATCGACATCATCCTCTAATATGCTAGGCAAAGGGTTCCGCGAGGTTAAGAGATCATTCTGGGGTTAATCCAGCTACTGGGGATTGGCAAGTAGTAGAAATGGTTATTTTGGTAGGTGGCTAAGTAGTTACCATTGGCCGAGTTAATCGTTATTTTGGCAGAGAAGCCGAGTACCTTGGAAAAATTAGGCTTGGCCTCCTATCATATTCGGAAAGTCGAAAGATTAGCCCCAAAACTCCTCCTAGATCTAGAGGGTTAGTAGAACAAAGGATCTGGAATAAACATCAGATACATGTTACTTACATTAAACTCCTAGACTAAGCATTTGACTACGCTTTCTCAATTTTCCCAAAGGGTTAGTAGGTGACCCTCCTGGGCTCCGAGTTCGAGGAAATATATTGAATTAGTGTTGTTTATGTTGACGTCAATAAGCTCGGGGGCTGGATTATTGTACGTAGATAGTTGCGAACGATGGGCTTGCACGTGCAATCCGGATAATCAGAAGGCTACATGTACATGTCTCCAGCAATGGCAGCCCTGCCTTATCTACCACAGGTCTCGCTGTAAGGCCTTCATGAAAATGTGCAACTGTTGAGTTGGATATTCGGGAACATTGTCAACTGTGAATCTCGATAATGAGGGTAGATTATAGCCATACCAGCTCATCGTGGGTATACCGACGAAACTGAAAAAAGGAATAAAATACATAAGATATTGTAAATATATACATAGAGAAATGGCTCATACCCTCGTCCACCCTCTCCTACCGAAATAAACACTTAACCCATCCAGTCATAGGAAGAAAAAAAAGAGATAGGTATACACACAACCCCAATATAAAAGTGAAACGGACTGACAATACCGCAAAAACAACGAAATAGCAAGTTTACAAACATTGACAAATGGCCGAGTGAAGAGAAAATGCCAGAGTCGTTCATGACAATAGTCGTATAGCTCTCATTGCTATTTTCCACCTCTTTATTTTCCTTTTCCTTTCCCCAATCCTTGGGGCCAGCCAGCTCATGGTTATAGTAGTCCTTCGACCAACCAAACCCCCCACGCAACAGCAACCCCTAACGCTAATCCTTGCGCAATTCCTCCGGCAGTCCTTACTCCCGCACTCTTGCTTCTTGTGCTGAATACCTGGTTGAAACCGATTGTTGTTGAGTTCTCGCATCGGTCCATCATAGGATCAGCTTCCGCTTCCGTCTCAACAAGTGTAACATCTGCACACTGTTCATCCACAAGCCCCAAATTAGCCTCACCAATCCCTCTCCACATAGTAATTCTGCTCCCGGCCCATGAAAAGTGCACTCACATTATACAAACTCGCCCCATGCAGCGCCACCTGAATAACCTGAATAGTGACATTATCCCCCGGCTTCAACCCCGCCCACTCTGTAGCGTTCACCGGCAGCGGCACCTGCCTAAGACAGAAGCTCCCCGGGTACGCGTCCCTACTCGGCCCCGTGATTTGGAAAACACCTGTCATAGGATTCGAGTGGTTGACTGGTTTATTGCCATATCCCATGTTGACATAGAAGAAGGCCGTCGGGTGACCTGCGTTCCAACCGGGGATGATTTGAATATTCCCACCGTTCATAGGCCATTTCGTTCTATTCTGGCCGACGGGGAGGCTACCACCTATGCGCACAAGTAGGTATTAGTTTTCCAATTAAATGTATTGCCATTCTGGTGCGGGGTTGGAGGACAGCTGGTGTGGGGGAACTGAAGACGGTATGGCAGGAGTCTACTACGCACATGGATATTGCCACTGCATCTCCTCCTTCAACGTATTCCCTCTCCATCCAGGATACTCAAGCTGAAAATGCGCCGATACGAGTGGTATTAACAGCAGAAGTGTCGCAAGGAGCACCCTGAAGACAACACTTGGGGTTCGTGCTGATGATATGTTCGCGATAGACATCTTGTTTTCTGATCTTGTAAAGCGGTCGTAGAAATCAGCAGAGAGACTGCGTTTGAAAAATTCAAGATAAGATATATATTGAAGGTCGTATCTGAGCCGCGCCTTGATCACCCACGTGAAATGCTGGAGGTTCCTCGGGTTTTATTGCACTTTATTGAATGTAGGCTGGTGGTTTTTTTTTTTTTTTTGCTTTTGCTGTAAGCGCCGGGGATTTGTTAGCTACTTGACGAGAGCTCAAGGTCGAGATCCACGCAATAACAGATGCAAAGTGTCGAGTGACCGCGGCTGAACACTTTGCCGTCGACTGCAAAATCAGAAGAAGGGATTAGGAGGTGCACAAGAAAGAGAGATAAAAGAGGCACAAGAGGCACTGCACTTACATGCAGATCGGCAATTATTTGTACCTGCGTACCACAATGATATATTGTGGTCTGGGGGTACGAATCAATACGTCCGATGGTGCGGGGACAGAAAAGGCAGGGGGAGAATGCCAGGTACTATTCGGAAGCTGATGTCGCTTCAGAGAGTCGTCTGGCGTTTGGAAGCCGACCGTCTACCTAGAAAGAAACTGGAGAATGCTTTCGGCTGGACAGCTGTGCCTCTTGATTAGAAGCCTCGATTCTAGATGTACTTTCAGCCCTGTAGGAGAAGATGCAAACCTAGAAACCTAGGCGATATGAATGTTGGCACTCCGCACTCGGTGGCCAGGCTCCGAGGCCCCTAAAATTTATAAACCTCACTCCGTCAAATTTACCCTCCAGCGACTGCAGATCTGCCATGTATCTATTGGCCAGCCGCCAAACGGGTAACTGTAACATACACACATTCAGGGCACCACATATCCCCAACCAACCATACCTCAGAGTTCAACTAGGGTCACTGACTGATGTAGTTAAGCTCCATGCAAGACCGCTGCGATTCATGTCGCTTGCAGGAGATACCTGGCCAGTTAGGTTGTAAGGATGGAATGCGCCCGATCCCTGCGGTTAGCCCACCAACCAACACGAAAAGTATTGGATTTATATTAAGTTGTATTCGGTAAAGGGAGTACAAACGTAAATTTCCATAAGACTACCGGAGAGAGTATTCCGGCATCGAATGTTCCTGTGGCGAGATCGTCGCAGTCCCATGTTGGGACTTCGTGATGTATAGAAGTCATAAAGATCCTTTTACTGCTGATATCATGATACTAAATACATATAACATACAGAGTAGATATTTTCATTATAGTGGGGTCTGGGTGTGCTGGCATCTTCAAGTTAGGATGAAAAGGATGGCGTCACTCTACGTATTAACGAAGATATACCATGGTGCGAGAATGAAGTCTTCATGAGGTCTAGAAACATATCTTGTGTTTGTCCCTTTCTCATTGGACCATTAGTCCTCGGCCCGACCCGAACCCCTAAATAGGTACTGCACATCTATTTATAGATATACCTACATTTTGTTATAATTAATGTAATTAATTTTTTCTTGTTGTTGGTATGTGGTGTGCCGTAAATTCGCCAATTTTAGGTAAGGCCTGCCCGATAACCAATGCCCAGAAATCCATATCCAGAAATAAAAGAGGGCCTAATTTAGAAAGTTGTTGAATACTAATGTGGGCTACCTACACACCACTTACTTAATTTCGGCTAGTCCCATAATTATTCAAGCCGGTATCAACACAGGGTATGCCATGAGCTGCAGCGCAATAGTAACGTAACGTCTAAGTTTCTGCCATAATCCGCGGGCTTAGAGTCAAGCACTGAGCACAGGCTATAATTACTATATATCTATTATCAGTGCAAACCAGCCTCCGAGGAGCTACCATGGTTAAGGATAAGGTATGAGATGAGAGGCCCAGACAGAGAAACTTGAGGGTTTGACTGATCATGGTCGTGCACTCGGGGTAGTGTGCACTCACCTCGGAGCCGTCATATATAACAGGCCCGACTGCTATCATGCGATAGTTTCTTTGTTGCTCTTTGTTGAGATGTATATTAGGAGTTAAGAAAAGGTTGATGGTCGTAGTACTCATGGGGAACAAAGCGTGATGTTGCTGTAGTTGACAGCTATGTGAACATAAGACCACTGTATTCGAGAACCAAGTTCCTACCAGTACGGCAAGCTGCTTGCTTGTCGCCTGGTGCTGGATCTAGAGCTCAAGACCTTCGATACTTAATTACATATTTTACAATGGAATTGTATTAGACAGAAACATTATTTTTTTAAGTTAGTGCTCGCATATAGCATATGGCCATAGCGAGGTCCCCAATTGCCCCCTTTGAAGGACCTCGGTTCTACACCCAAACCGAGGAACTAACAAATGGAATTTGGGACAAACCTTTATCCGCCGCTACTCTCTACACCGGCACCATCTTCCCTAAAAAAATCTCGGCCGAATCGACCGTGACCCACTTGCCCCCGTTATCTTTTCTTCCGAAACACCTTGGGGTTGTCCATCCCCTCCTAGTTTCCTAAGCGCCTACCCAACTTTTCGCCCTCTATGCACACTACAGGAGTCTTCATATTAAGATTGGTTTATTTACCCTAGATTGTTAACTTATGTTTATCATACTCAACTTCCACTATTGTTTTGCTCCCCGTGAGAGTGGGGAAAACTCGAAAGAGCTAAGTAATCGAAGATTGATTGATTGATTGATTGATTGATTCATTACTCATATGTGAGTCCAGATGCGGACCATGATGAGCCCCTCGGAAACCCGAGAGGATTCAAGGGGAAGTCAGTTGATCGACAACCCCGCGCAGTATATACAAGATATAGGTGATCGCCCTGTGACAATAAAGGAATCCTCCGAAAGAGAAATAGATAAGTACATACTAAGTAATCGAAGATTGATTGATTGATTGATTGATTGATTCATTACTCATATGTGAGTCCAGAGGCGGACCATGATGAGCCCCTCGGAAGCCCGAGAGGATTCAAGGGGAGGTCAGTTAATCGACAACCCCGCGCAATATGTACAAGATATAGATGGTAGCCCTGTGACAGAAAGGAAATCCTCCGAAAAAATTAGATGAATACATGGATGAGTAAGAAAAATAAAGTTCCTCCTCCGCCACGCTCTCTCTCAGCCCTCCCCTGTCCTCCCCCCCCACGCCCCACTCG
>Ga0307511_10000865_pt1 | contig 32338 bp, 29 predicted proteins | sample 13_EM_MG_FD_200266 | JGI IMG/M metagenome (GOLD analysis project Ga0307511, IMG submission 200266) | Populus trichocarpa ectomycorrhiza microbial communities from riparian zone in the Pacific Northwest, United States - 13_EM | ecosystem: Host-associated > Plants > Roots > Unclassified | place... | reverse complement strand
TGCTATGATTGGTTCGGTCGGACCGATCGGGATGGTGCCGTTCGTTGAAGGGGGGTCCAATACGTTTCGTCACGGGCCAACCCTCCAACCTTCGGTCGTCGGGGACGCAACCCCGCTTGGTGGGGTGAGATTATCTGACGCCGGACATCGGGCCGTCGCGGATATGACACGCGATCGATGATCTCATGCCCGCGCTTTCGCATGAAGAAGTTCCTCCAGACCCACAACCACCAACTCTTACGAACGATGTCTACGACTACAGGGGTGAAGAGGCCTATTTCAGCGCTACCGTTACCACCGGAACACCTCTTACTTACGAAGAACCTTACCCCGGACGCCGAAACCCCCGATCCCCCACGATTCCTCGAAATCTTGAAAGAGAAACCATCGATTCAGAGGAGATCCCGTGCTGTCTCCGCCCAGAGCCACTTCTCCTTCACTTCTCCGCTGCCAGTGCAGTTTCCGTACCGACTGCAGCCCCCAGATCCACCTCCGCCGGACGAGGAACGACTAACCTACATCGAGAAGAAGTTGGCTGAGTTGGAACCATTGGAAGAACAGCCGTTGCCCTCGGCCGCACGTGGATCGTGGTACAAGAAGTTCGCGTCAAGAAATCGAGACCCGGAGAGGGTCCTCATTGGACTCTCGGAGGCTGGGTTGCGAGACTGTGTTCCCGGGTTGGACGTCGGGGATGCGTTCTCCGTCATCGGGAAACCGTCCTTGCTACCTTCAGAGGGAGAGAGCGAGCCTACGGAAGGTACAGAAGAGGAGGTCGCCGCACGGCAAGAACTGGTTGACGTCTTGAGCGGACATTCTATGGTTGTTCCGTTTGACGAGAGCGGGAAACCTGTGTCTGGTTCTTGGTCTCTTCGGTACAGCGGACACCAGTTCGGCTCTTGGGCTGGTCAATTGGGAGACGGTCGTGCTATTTCAGTCTGTATGTCCGTACACCCATTCGGAAGTTTGACCCTTATTCTTACGATTTCCCAGTGACCACACCTCACCCAAACGATCCGGAACTCGTCACAGAAATCCAATTGAAAGGAGCGGGTAGAACCCCATACTCGCGTAGTGCCGATGGATTGGCAGTGATGCGGTCCTCAATCCGTGAATTCCTCGCGGCTGAAGGTACGACAAGACGCCTCTTGGACTGCTTTTCGCAACAGCTGAGGCATTTTCACACCAGCTATGCATGCGTTGGGGATTCCAACTTCGCGTTCCCTGACTCTAATTTCCCTCCCCGGAATCGAGGTTTGGCGAGAACGTGTTGAAGCAGCTAGTATTGCGACGAGGATGGCGCCCTCATTCCTTCGTGTTGGGTCCTTTGAGGCCCTGAACCCTCCCGCTAACATGTTCTTTATCGGAGGACACCAGCAACCATCCCATTTGGAAGGTCTCCGCGTATTGGGCGAATGGGTGGGAAGGAGAGTGTTGAAGCTGGAGGGCGTCGAGTGGGAAGGAAAGAATAAGACTGCCTGGGGCAAGAAGTTGGTTCTTGAGACGGCGAAGAGGAACGCGAAGATGGTTGCTGGCTGGCAAGTGTGCGTAATCGTCTCCGCGCCATTCATTCAGTGAGCGAGGGCCGACTCGTCCTTTTAGGTATGGGTTCATGCATGGCGTCATCAACACAGATAAGTGAGTTGTAGGGAGTTTAGCTGTTTGACTGGACTCATAGCGCTCGCAGTGTGTCGATCCTCGGTTTGACAATTGACTACGGTATGCAGCTGTAGCGATAGAGGCTCTGGGATACTGAATATTTTTTCAGGACCATACGCATTCATGGACGCATTCGATAGCTGGCACATTTGCAATCACTCAGACGAAGAGGGGAGGTACTCGTATAAGGTGGGTCCTGCTTGTGTACGTCTACCCTAAATATTTTCTGACTCTTGCTGTAGAGACAGCCAGAGATGGTGTACGTTGCTGGTGGGCCACTTCGATTGCGGCCCGCGCTGATATTCGCTCCTAGGTTTTATGCTGTACAAGCATTGCTTCGCTCCGTCGCGCCGATCGTAACAGCAGAAGAGGAGCTCAAAGGGAAGGCAATTTCTGAGGGATGGGCAAATATCAGCAAAGAGCAACTAAAAAAATGTTTGGGGACTGACCAGGAAAACCTCCGGTCGGAGGTAGAGGAACTCTGGGACAACACGTACGATGAGGAGTACGCGAGGTTGTTCCGTCGCGTGAGTACCCATCATTGCTGCGCCTCTCTTCCTCGCTAACACCTCCATCAGCGTTTGGGATTGCGGAGGAGTCTTAAATCCGACAGGACTGATACCTTCAAGCGGTTCCTCGATCTAATGGAGGAGCACAGCCTCGACTTCCATTCCACGTTTAGAAACTTGTCCGCCTTCCGACCGGGTTACACCCAGGGCGACGATGAGAAGCTCAATACGTTCATTTCGCGCCTGCTGGGGTCAACGCCACGTCCCGAAAAACTTGATAGAGCGAAGGCGTCCGCGGACTTCAAGGCGTGGCTGACGAAGTACTCCAACCGCATCTCGGAGGAACGAGATGAGTGGGGCTCCGGCTCTCAGGAAGAGGTTGATAAGGTTCGGGAGAAGGAGATGGATGGCGTCAACCCGCGGTTCGTGCTGCGGCAGTGGGTGTTGGAAGAGGTGATCGCGAAAGTCGAAAAGGACGCAGTGAGTGGGAGGAGGATCTTGGCTAAAGTTCTCGAGGTACGCCTTCGCAATCCCTGGGTCGCCGTGTGAATTGAATCATCTGATCGTTCTGTTTAGATGGCGACGAATCCGTATGAACCATGGGGGGCTGAACGAGTGGGTGAGGAGGTGTGTGTAAGTGGTGAAGTTGGAGAAGAGAGAAGGTACTGTGGGCTTGGGGAGGAGAAGATGTTGGGCTTCCAGTGTAGCTGCTCGAGCTGAGCTCGTGGAGCTCAAGTTCGCGCCTCGCCCTTGATGTGGGATGCGTAGTCCCATTCATCCTCATCGCATTCAGGATACTCAATGAATCCTACAAAGTCATGACAGCACGTAGTACCTATAGCGTTTCGTTCCACTCGTGGCGTCGCGATTCAATGAAATGGGGGGATCTTTCCTAACCTTTTTCAGGAAGATCCGATGGGCGCGAAGGTGAGGTCAGCCTCAGGATTCAATTCTGGATAAGAATAGTCTACTGCGACGAGCACGCTGCTCGTGGTCGAGCGGCCGGGGTGCCAATGCGGGATTCTACAAGGTTGGGTAGAAGAAATGGCCCAGATACTTACCATTCGGAAGTCGAAGTGCCCGAGCCGACAGGGTCCAGATATTGATGGTCATCAACAAATCTTTCAATCAAGTTCACTTGGACTCGGCGTACGTACTTCTGCTCGTCCCAAGCCGTTTGTGATTGAAAGCCAGAAAGTTTTCGCCCGAGGCAGGTAGTTGGACCACTTAGTACGAAACGGGCTGAGACGAGTTGCCATACGGATTGATGGTGTCGATCTATTGGGGCTGCGCCGTGTAGCTTCACGACCGTCAGGAAAGAGTCACCGGGGATCAGAGATAAGACGGTGGTCGATATATCGGGGACCTCCGACGGTAGTTCAGATTGCGCCCATAGGCTACCGTGTACTCTATTTAAGCTACATCATAAAAAGTAGAGCTCTATCGTCGTTCGTGTGCATTCCGCTTACAGCGTATCTCGGGCAACCCGAGGAGAGATGTCAGATGTGCTTACTGTACACACAACATCCAATATAATTTGTTGGGCTGACGTTCGACGTGGAAGCAGATCAATGAAGTGCCACTTCGATCAACAAAGCGTCTCTCCGTCTGACATATCACCATTACCAGAAGCCCGTTCGACTATGCTGGAGATGGTGACAGTCTGGCTATGCTTTCAAGGGCCCAGGATCTCAAAAACCGAATACCTTTGCTGGCCCGTCCAAGTTCTTGGTGTTTTCATGATTACAACACAAGATAACACGGAGCCGGTACCCAGTCCACGGGCCAGCTGCCATGGTCCGCCCGCAGTACGCGTACGGATACAGACTCGCGCCACCCTTTTAATGGGAACTAACCTGTTCCGTTGTTTTCGCGCTAGTTGGCGTGTTTTGCCTGCGAGAGATAAGCGGCCTGTGCGAATGGGAAATGTTCCTGGGCCTTTTTCAATGACGATGGCATGATCCGCTACTTGACGGTTTGATCCCTCTCTGTCTGGTTCAACGTGAGCGGACAGCCACTCCCACTGTATATTAATCAATGGCATCAGAGGCCAGCAGGATTCCTTTCCCTCGTTCGACCCCCTCTCTCGCTCTCGCCGACACTACGCTGCGTAACCTCCGATATCTCCCTGCATAAGTTCTTGTATCATTTTGGATGCAATCTCGGATAGGTGAGTCCCGCTACGCGTTTTATCACCTATTCCACCGACGAGCGACGGGCGCTGATGAATGCTGCGCCCACAGTCAGACTCTGGCTTTCCTGTGCATTCCTTTTCTGCCTGTTTGTTCAAGTCGACGCGGTCAAGCTAGACCAATGTAGAGCCAAGTTTCCCGGCCAGTCCGGCCCTCCGAACATCACCTACACCCAATGCGTGGAAACGTGCGGGAGAGGTACTGGAGAGTTCAAGTGGACGATGTTCTCTCAAGGCTTTGGCTCTTGGTTGCTGCCATGGATCGCCTTGATCTTCCAGCTACCGTTCGGCGCGACGGGTACGTGATCCACTACGGGAAACTGCGTGGGCGAGCATCAAACGCTGAACCTCGATGCTCTATGACATTCTAGACCGCCTCGACAATCTCATCTCAGTATTTATGGCCATTGGGTCTCCGGCATTGGCAGGATATTCACTTGCCATCACCCGTCTCAACAGCAGATGGTTGACACGCCAGTTCGCCGACCTCCACTTCCCAAACAAGGAGCACATCCCCTCTGCAATCGCCGCCCTCCAGCACATCCCATTCAGGATCGATGCCTCAGGCTCCCTTCTTCCCTCCTTGATCGTCTTACCTCAGAACGATCGATACTGGAAGCTCCTGGGGGTAGCAGCCAGACGCACCAGACAATGGTCCATCCCTGTGGCGATGAACATTGTTTGGGTACTCGTCGCGTTCTTGCTTACCATCATCGACTCGTTTGTGGATTTCGATCACTTCATCACGGTCCCCGGAGACGCGGGATATTCCATCGCGGCTGTGTGGACGTACCTCCTTCCTCTCGTCGTCGGTTGGCTCCACGTGGGGTCCCAACCCGAGGCCGACCATCTCCGTGATGCCCTGGATGATGCCCATGACATTGCGTACGTGGCTACCTCTACGGAACCTGTCCTCGCATCCCGGGTCACTGGCCACGCTGCTCGCGCGATCGAGCCTTCGACGAGGCACATCGACCACGTCAACGCTGACGAGAAGAAGGCAGCTCCTATCTTCAACTATTCTCGGGTGTTCATCTGGTCCCAACACGCCGAGTATATTTTGAGGCTTTACGAGCACGCGGCCAACAAGGCGGACCGGAGGATTACCGTTCAGCGTGGAGGAGAGTGGATGGGCAACGACGACGGTACTATCCCGGCCCCTGATCGGGTTGGAAACGAGGCGGAGGTTATGGAATATTGTATGGATGAACACGAAACCCCCTCCGATCCAAATCCAAGAGATACCCCCCCACAATTCACTGCCCCCTTCTCCCCGTATTCCGCTTTCCCCCCATCACCCGAACCCTCTGCTATGGCTTTCCTGACTGCCGGGATGTATGCGAACGCTGGCGCGTACGTACACAGGCGCCACCCAAGCGAGTTGTCTAAGTTTGAAGAGGAAGGAGCCCCCGCGGAAGTTCGAGCGGAACCTGAGAAGCCCCTATTCGCAACCGAAGTGTTCCACCGCGTGGCTTTCGCCACCTTCCTCGCCCTCGGTCTCCAGTGGTGTACAACCGGCGCAGCCATCCTTATCCACCTCAACACGCCGCCGAAGGGAATCGGCTGTCGGGCCACAACCTTTACCGCCTACGGGTCCGCAGCGACTGTTGCCTTCTTTCTCCTCCTCCTCTCGAGCGTACTGGCCCACCTGGCTCGTCGTCAAAGCATTCGCGAGAAGCGATCAGGAGCGAAGACTTTCATTGGATACATCGCTATGCTCATGAGGTGGTTGGGAAAGTTTATCGCCATCATGAACGGGTTTGGAATCCTGATTTCATGCATGATGCAATTCGCCGGTGTGTATGATAATTGTTTTTGCTCTTCCACCATTTTTGGAGGCGACCCGAACGGGGTTGTCTGGTTTGTGGATGAAGATATCAGGGGAAGTGCTGTGTACAAGTATTGGATTGGTGGGATCATCATGGCCTTTGGGGCGAGTGGTCTCTACACCTTTGCAATTTACGTCGCTACCCCGATGGGGTAGGGGTGTCTGTGGCTTGATTTTGTTTGTAAATTGTTCTGAATCTCTTTCGTTGGTTTTGGTGTGCATCGTAGCTCAGATATCCATTTAATTGTATCCCGTATCGTACTTTGTAGTATCCGCTGTACCAACACCTTGACCTATTTAAGTACTAGATTTTGGTTCAAGTGCAAAGTTTCGCGGTTCGTAAGACCTGGAAGCTGACCAGGGCAGAATGACGGGACGCGGAAAACCACCGCCGGAGTCAGACCCTCAGAGTGAATGTCCAGGGTGTTCACGCGTTGTCCGGGAACAATGGAATTATCTGGACGGAGAGTAGAGGTACAACAAGGTTGAGATTTGGGTGTATGCAGTCTGGATCAGTTTTGCGGCTAATGCTGCATTGCGTCTGAGCCAGGTTTTGTCTTTTCGAGTTCCGCTCTGAAAGGGGGACGTGGTTTCAGGAACGGGTGAAGGCGGGATGGAGAAGAACGACGAGCCTTAGTTGGGTGCTGAACTCTTCCTCGATGTCATCGTCATCCCAGTTATCCTCCCACAACTTATCGCCCCCAGCTGCTGATCCAGCAGGTCCAGCACCCGCTAAATTAGCGAGATCTGTCTGTGAATCGTCCCAGTCTAGAGTATTGGAGGTGATGAGGACGCGTAAGACACAGATCGGAAGTTCGGAACGAGCATACTCGCCTTGGACGGGGAATTCTTCAAACTCGTCGTCCTCTTCGAGAACGCCGAGACCTGGGATAGCGTCCTCCTTTGTGGGTTGGTTCGTCGACGAGTTGTCTACTTTGGACATGGCGGGAGGGTGGATGGTGGGTGGGTAGAAAGGCGGGCCTCGGCCTGGTCCGAGATCGTCGAAGCGCGTGCCACAACACCTTCCTGTTTTCACCCACCCACTTAGTGATTCTTACCGCCTACCCGCCCACCGCCGGATTCGCTTTTCATCTGCGAAGGCTTGCGGCCAAGTCGAGGGCCATCCGTGTTCATCATGACCGTCTTCCTGCCACTTCAGGGGGGCGCCACGACCCCACCATTCCCCTCGTTTTTGTGCCCGGCTTCTGAACCGACAGACTACTGGAAGAGAGTCATCAAGGCCATCCTCAAGGCAAAACACATCGCCGTCGTGTGTGGTGAGCACCTCGAAACCACGTAGCGTCGTACGCTGCGTGCCTGGGTGGATGGGATACTCATGCCTGGATGCGTGGCGGGTTTTAGGGGCCGGAATCTCCGTTCAAGCTGGGATTCCAGATTTTCGTTCATCCAACGGACTTTTTCAAAGTTTAAAGAAGGATAACCCCAGCCTGTCTTCTGGACGAGATCTCTTCGATGCTTCTGTCTTCAAGGTGAGCATAAGAGCCCTTTGGTGGGGGACAGCCATAATTCACCGCCACCGGGGTTACCCTTGCACTCCCCCCACCCTCCCCGTTCCTCATGTCCTGCGCATGGAAGCTAATGCACACGCTTGGATGTTCAGGCAGAAGATACCACCGCTCTGTTCTTCCAGATGATCGCCCAATTAGCTGAAATGTCCGAGTCCGCCCAGCCAACCCCATTTCATCACCTGCTCCGCGCCCTTGACGATCGAGGGAAACTTCTCAGGGTCTACACGCAGAACATTGATGCTCTCGAGCTAAAATCCGGACTCTCCTTCGGTGTACCAGATATAGGCGGTCTTCGGGTGAAGCCAAAGTCCAAGGCCGGACCTTCGGCTTCCCAAGACATGCCCGGTCGTCTTCCCTCCCCTCCCCCGGAAATCCCGAGGTGTATTCCTCTTCATGGGACGTTGGGCACGATGCATTGTGTATCATGTACTCACGTTTTTCCGCTTCGCGACCATTTAAAACACCTCAGTTCCGGTATTCCGCCGTATTGCCCAGAATGCACGACCCTGGAGAAGGTTCGTCAAATGTCTGGCAAGCGATCGCGTGGCGTCGGCAAACTTCGGCCTTCTGTGGTCCTATACAACGAAGATCACAAGGATGGAGAACACGTGGGCGAGGTCGTGAGGAAGGACCTGACAGGAACCTCTCCTCGAGCGGATCTTTTGTTGGTTGTTGGGACTAGTTTGAGGGTCCCAGGGACGAAGCGGATCGTTCGAGAGTTTTCCAAGGCGGTACGGTTACGAGCCACGAAAGCCAACGCAAACGCCAATAGCGCCACTGCCGAGGGCGAACCACAAACCTCCTCTCGGCGGACCCCTGTGACCAACGACGAAGGTCCAATCACGAGTGTGTACCTCAACCTCGATTTTCCCGTGCCGACGAGAGACTGGGAGGGTGTTTTCGATGTGTGGTTGAAGGGTGACGCCCAGGCTTTCGCTACGGCGATCGGGAATGAACTGGAGAAGGCCGATGCGGTGAAGGAGGCCGCTTTGGAGAGAAAACGGAGGAGGGAGGAAGCGGCTGCTGAGGCGGCTGCCTTGGCTGCACTCAGCGGGGTTCAGATCGAACCGCCATCTAAGAAACAGAAACTCTCGAAGAAAAAACCCCACAAAGCACCACTCCCCTCCCCACCCATCCCATCTCCAGCCGATTCGCAATTCACACCGAAGGCGAAGGTTACTCCCGTATCCTCCGACCTTATGAGGGTTGACAGACTGCCGAGTCCTCCTGATGAAGAGAGTGACTCTTCTCGGGGGGAGAAGATTTATCTCAAGATTCCAGCACCACGGCAACGAGTAGAAGTTGTGATCGAACAGCGTCCACGACTTGTGTACTCGAGTCCTAGCCACGGTCAAAAGGCAACCCAGACCCAGGGGGATCTGAAGGGCATCTTCCATGTGACGACTGGGAAGCCCACAGCGAAACTTAAGTGAGAGAAGGTACTCTTTTCGCGGACAATAGGGTTATCTTTCTCTCGTTTGGTGGTATTTATTCGTTCGAAAGAACCCTCCTCCTTCCCCTCACCTCCCCTCCCTCGTCCCCCCTCACTTTCGCCCGCTAACCATGACAATCGTCAACTCATACATTAGTGTAAACGAATAGTTGTCCAGCTTTCTTGTTTTAACCGCCGTCTTTCTCCTCACCTCGTCGTTTCCTTCTCACAGTTCTCCCCGTTCATTCGTTGCTGTGCATGTAGAAATCCAACAACCATGATACCCAGCCCACGCCCACCTCGCGCGATGGGGGATCGTCGCGTAAACTACCGGGCGGCTCCGCGAACCGCAATTTCAAACCATGACGAAGGCGTCTCCCCTCCCTGCTCTCAAGTCTCTTGGTTCCGGAAATTAGGACTGGATGAACGACCGAGCGTCGTTAACGTGTACGATGATATTAGAAGAAGTCCGGGCAGCCTAGGATGGGGGGGGGAACGACAATGCCGTATTCCCAGAGTCACTGGATACCTTCTCCAGTGAACTCTATCCCCGGCGTCATATTCTCGACGGTTAACCCTTCGTAAAGGGTGTTGCAGAGGTCGTGTTATTACCTCAGGACCCAGATACAACGAACATGGCGTTGTCACTACGGTTGGTCAATGGCACCGAGACCACCTAGCCCGCGCGTATGGGTTCAAGTACTCCACTTCATCGTTCAACTCCGCGGTTTTGAAGCTAGACTCTAGGGCTTCCGTTTAGCCGCACACCCAATCAACCTCGTACCATTCGGGTCCTACGATATATTAGAAGACGCGATTAAGGACTCGGTAAAACCCTCTGGGAAAGGTTATTGTATCACCAGGAAGGTGCCCATAGTACTCCACACGCCACGTCTTCTCCACCTTGCTACTACTCATGCTTAATCAGGCCCTTGCGTACGAAGGCTTTCGGTGTGTTCTCACCGGCTTGTTCGACGATACGTCACTCCAGTACGATGTCGAACTGCGGTGCGAGTGCGAGAGCCTGAGAGAATGTCGGTTGACGTCCGAGCATATCATATTTTGGACGAGTCGACGGCGCGGAGCGTCGGGTCTTGTGAGGATGTAACTGTGGGCAAAGTACTGTTGATGGGCCCTCTATCACCATCCTTTCCACTTAGCCGTTAACCAGGCGCGTTACGCCCCCCGTGTTACGGCCGTCCTGAAGCGATGCTCCTGGCAGTCGGCGGTGTCCACCGGCCCCCGGGCTCGTAACCTGCTCTCGTCGGACATTCCAATATTGTCCGCTTGGACCAGTGAGGTGCGCCGCCACTCAGAGACTCCCCGCTAGGTTGACTGAGTATCCGTGTACAGCCCAACTGCTACAATGCCTGCGTTCATCACGAGACGACTACATCTCCCGGTTTCATCTAGATCCTGAACATCTCTCCAACAGGACCCCTCTAGTCGTAGGCTTGTGTTCAGTACACCGCCCCCGATCCCTAGCTGCTTGCTCTTGAATCGGCGTGTCCTCGGGTCGCACACAGGTCCGGCGCCACTGAGTCCTTCAGCAAGTTAGAGTGTGACGCCGAGGGGACCGCGATCCTCGCCTCTGATAGATCACCCGCCGCCCATTTACCAGTCTCACGTCTCCATATGCCATTGATCATGGGGTCAGGTGATGTATTGTCGTTGTACCCTGCGGCTCGCTATGGCCTGTACGTCTTTCCAATGACATATTATCCTCAATGCACAGACCCAATCAAGCCATGTGACGAATTGCACCTATTCAGATTGTCCGCGATTGGTAGTACTTGACTCCTGAGCGGTTGAACCACGACCCTTGCTATTACGTAACGCGTTCTCGCGCCTGAGCTTGTTTTCTAACTTCCATGTAGAAGAAGCCGAATTATCCTCGCAATGGCGTATTGCAAGAAGCGCTTTTCCGTGGGTATTCACAAGCATAGCCCCGATCCCGCGCTAGCAAGATATTTCCACGATGTTTCTACAGCCGTGTAAATCGACACAGCCATTTACACAAAACGTGTTTTCTTTCTACCTGCTAGTTCTCACTACCACTTGACGTGGTAGAGAGGATTCTCACCCTTTGTAGTTCCCTTCGTGGTGTGTTCGAACGATAGGCTCGTTGGCTATGCGCTGGTCTCGACTCCTCGACTTTCACGTTTACGTTGGCCAAACCACCGAAGTGGACGGATCATGCTCGTTGACATTCTTGACATACCAAATACCACCAGACGCCACCGCTAGGACCCAGGTTTTCCGTAACGATCTAAATTTACGGCCATTCCACACACAAACGAACAACTAGATTTCGCGCTCCGACCCTGCTTTACTCGATATGGCAACGCCAGATCGGCCACCTCGCCTCTCGGCAAGGTGTGGACCAGCCACTCACTCGCCGTACCCCCATCCGAGAACACGAAAACCTCCGGAACCTCTCACGGCGCCCCCACAATGACCGCACGCCCTCGTTGGGGTCGCTGACTTCCCATGACGGCTAGGCGGGAACGCGTCTAACACTGCACCACGGACGACGGTTAGCTTGTGAAAAAGCCTGTCCGAGTAGATGGATAATTGGACGCTTACCCCGGATGAACAAGTGGGATCCTCACAAGTACAACTTGTCGATCTCTCTGAAGATACCCACAGCCTTTATTTAGCTCGTGTTATGATCCCCTCTATCGCCCTCCAACGCAGGCGCAGTTTGGCGGCCTTTCGGGTTGGACGCGAGGCAATGTCTCCGCATGATGACCGCTGGCTAGCCCATATGGGGAAGAAACCACACTGGAATGTGTCGAATCGATTTGCCTCGCGAACGATAGTCGCTCCTCGGGAACTTTCGCTTTCTGTATCTGGCCTACGACGCGCGTGGCTATGTTATGCGTGAATCATCGATATAAAGGAGTCAGGCGCGAGGATCCCAACCCCATCGCTCACCTCTCAGACCTGCACTGTCATGAGAATTCGACCACGGACTCGCTCAGGTTCGTCTCGGTTACTTTGGAGTCGAAAGTGTCGGCGACTGACAGAGGATGCACAATAGCTCGCGTTTTACTCGCCTACCTCTTTGTGTCTCTGGGGTGCTTGACAAGCGTTGGCGCCGTGAATCTCAGGCAATGTGGTGCGAGGCTGAAAGATTTGCAAGAAGGCGCCTGGAACGCAACAAATTCCACAAGCTCCCCTCCACCATTGCATCTATCGTACGGGGAGTGCATAGCCGAGTGCGGGGGAGGGACCGGGGACGTAAACTGGGATTCGTTCTCCCAGAGTTTCGGAGCGTGGTTCCTCCCCTGGATCGCGCTCATGTTCCAGATCCCCTTCGGGGCGGAATGTACGTAGTATCCAGATCTCCTCACATTCCGGAATGCTGATGAGATGTTTCCAGACCCGTTAGAGGATGTCCTCAACTTCTTCGTCACGATAGGATCTCCTGCACTTGCGGCCTACTCCCTTCAAATAACCCACCTCAACACTCGTTGGCTTAACAAAGCCTTTTTAGATCTCAAATACCCCAATTCCAATGCAATCTCAACCGTTATATCCGCATTTCAACACGTCCCGATCCAGGTCTCACCAAACCCCCTTCTTCTCTCCTCCCTTATCGTCCTCCCACAGAATAATGGCTACTGGGACTATCTCCTCAAAGGAGTAGAGAAAACTAGGCGGTGGTCCATCCCAATGGTCATGAATTTTGTCTGGGTGGTCTTCGCTATCCTGTTGACCATCATCGATTCATTCCACCTGCGCCAGACGGACGATGTGGGATATGCAATCGTCGCTACTTGGACATATCTCCTTCCCCTCATTCTGGGTTGGTTGCACGTCGGTTCTCAACCCGAGCCAAACCACCTGAGGGAATGTTTGGATGCTGCAAATCGGATCGCTTGGGTGGCTACCAATCAGAAGGACAGACCCGTCCTGGCCGTAGACATCGCTGGTCAGTCAACTCGGGCGATTGAGTTTGTGAGGGGGAATGTGGACACCGCGAGGAAGGATGAGCTCAGGACTGCTCCAGTTTTCAACTATTCCCGAACCTTCATCTGGGCTCTCAAAGCGCAGCACCTGCTGTCGTTGGCGAGGAATGCCGCTGCCAAGGCAGACCAGCGGATCCCAGTCGACAACAGTGGAGGTGCCGTGTGGGTGGCGAGTGATTCTGGGAACGTGGCAAACGAGAATCGACTCGGGACGGACGAACAGGTCATCAATTACTGTACGGAGGACGCCACGCCTTTTGAAAAGGTTTTGGGGGCACCGAGTCCTGTCATTCCACCAAGCCCCGTGTCTTCCCGCACCCCCAATACCCCCATCGCCCTGTTGCCGTTCTACGATCCGCGCAATATCAGGAGACACTCCGATACACGATGGGCCTCGGGGATCTGGGGTCGAGTGGTGGTTGCCGCATTACTCGCCCTTGGACTACAGTGGGGTACAGTTGGAGCCGCAGTGGTCATCCACTACTGGAAGGCCCCTATCGGCCTGGGTTGTCGCTCACTCTCATTCCTCGCATACGGATCCGCGGCGACGTTGGCGTTTTTTCTCTGCCTCGCATCAAGCATCCTCACCCATATCTCTCGACCGCAACACGGTCCAACATATTGGCTTTCCTGGTCTCAGAGGTGTTTGAATGGCTGGGCGGTGTTCTGCGCGTTTGCCGGAAAGATTCTAGCAGTTGCCTCTGGCATCGGAATTTTGGTGGTATGTTTTTTCCAGTCTGCCGGAGCATTTAACAATTGTTATTGCTCTTCAATGACTTTTAACAACGGTTTCCACGACGTCATATTCCTGACCATCAACTACGTGGTCGGGCCGAGTCTCGTTCATGTGTGGATTGGTGGCTTGGTTATGGCATTTTCGACTTCGCTCTTGTTCGGCATTTCGATATACCTGGGAACCCCGCCCCGTCGATGACCCATTTTCCTCCCTCGTGTACTGTTTCGTTGTATGTGTAGATGGCCAAATAGCCAGAGTTTTTCATCATTGCAAAAGCGGAACAGGCATAAGGCCAAGAGAACTCGGGTCGGGAAATAGCCGCCGCCCGAGCATCCGGGAGCGACGATCGAAATGACCGCAGTGGTCACGCAACCGCTGGGCTCCCGCGAGGCCATCCGGTGTCACCTGCCGACCGAACAAGCTCCTCATTACTCCTCCCACCCACCACCACCTCCACCACCCACCTCTCGTCTGCCGAGGAGCCAGCGCCGACTGCAATGGGTCGAAGTCAGGCCACTCTCATCTTCGCAGCCGCCCTCATCGTCAACGTCCTACTCCTCTCGCAGTCGAGGTTAACGAACGTGGCCGTTCAGCAACATAATGTTCAAGATTTCGGAGCGGGAGTGTCTCTGTTCAGGAGGGGGTTGTTCACCACGGCTTCGGAAGGGTCTGGAGAGAATGTGCGTCCGTATTCACCCCTCGGATTTCTTGGAAGTTTGCCGATTGTTGATCGCTCGGATCGTTCTCTTCCATCTGGCTTGCGCTTCGCGCCGAACCAATTAACACCACCAGTGTAGGCCCGTCAAGCTGCCCCTCGAAGATCAATGTACACACGTTAGGGAAGAATGTCCAGAGTCGGATTCTTTCCTCTCGATCCCGTATATCGAGCGATACTTCTGCGCCAAACCAGCAGCCCGACCATGGACCTTCGCGGGCCTCGTCGTCTGGCTCATATTCCTCTTCTCGACAATGGGCATCAGCGCGTCCGACTTTTTCTGCCCGAATCTCGCCACGGTAGCCCAAACGCTCGGACTGGACGAAAGCGTTGCCGGAGTAACGTTTCTCGCGTTCGGAAACGGGAGCCCCGATTTATTCTCAACCTTCTCTGCCATGCGAAGTAATACCGGGAGTTTGGCCGTTGGAGAGTTGTTCGGGGCTGCTTCTTTCATCGTGAGTTGCGTGGTGGGCTCCATGTGCATTATTCGGCCCTTCAAGGTGGAGAGGTACCCGTTCTTGAGGGATGTAGGATTCTTCTTCATCGCTGCCAGTTTGGTTATCGCCGTCCTTTGGGACGGTAAAATCCTTTTGTGGGAGGCCTTGGTCCTCGTGGGACTTTACTTCACTTATGTCTGTGTGGTGGTTATCGGAAGCTGGTGGGAGAGGAGGCAGGAGGCGAAGAAAGCACGCGAGGCTTTGATCAGGAACGAGTACAGTGCGGAAGGGGTACCCCAAATTGCGTACTACGATGAAGAGCCCTACTCGGATGAACCATACCATGATGAGTGTAAGCCTGCAATGCTTCCCGAATCTGACGTTCGTGGCTGAGCACAACTCTAGCATCTATTGTCCCCGCACCTGAAGACCTCGACTCCTCGCAGACGTTGATGCCACCGGGAGCTCCCATGGAGTGGGCACTACCCAATCGACGTCGAGCCAAGTCCCAACCTGGGCCACCTCGCATACAGACAGATTTCGCAGCGCGATACAACTCCGTCCGCCCAATTTGTTCAAGAACACGTTCCTCTTCACCCTCTTTATACCAGTCTCCATACCATCACCGCCCCAGCACTTCCCACCAGATGCCATCGTTTTCCCTGATCGGTGCCTTAGAATTCCGACAGGTGGTGGCTTCGTTGGCAAGCCAAGCCGCTGGCGACCCCCTAAATCTCCACCTTTACCAAGAGAGTCCCTTGACGCCATACGTCAGGGGACACTACCCCCACCATCATTCCCATCCTTCAGCGTCTCGACCTCGAACGCCAGATCAGGATCCATGGGATCCCGTTGCGGGGGGTGTTCAATTACACGAGCGTTCACCCCGCGTCTCTCCTACCGCCAGCGTCGAGAGATTAGATCAGATGATTTTCCCATCCGATACACCTTCAGAAACAGACACCGCATCACACCAGTTTACACCGCCTTCAAAACGACAGAGGGTGGGTCACATCCTGTACCGGACGTGGCATACACTCTTCCCTACCCTCCATCACTTCTGGGACAAGAGCTTCCTGGGGAAGATTGTTGCCTTGTTCGCTGCTCCTGCGGTTATGGCCCTCACAATCACCTTACCCGTGGTTGTAACACCATACACGGGTGAGGGATCGACAGAAAAGCTTCCGATGGTTGGGTCTGGATCCGTAGACTCCAGACTGATCGATTTCGAAGAGGAGGGAGTGGAGGGGGAGAGAGCGTTGATCGCAGAGGAAGAACTTGTCGAGGAGTTGCACGAGCTCGAGTATAACAAATGGCTGATGGCCGCACAGTGCGCGTTAGGGCCTCTGTGGTGTGTTGCAGTGTTGTTCGGTGAGTTCGCCACCATCTATTGTGTTTAAATTGTCGCCAATATTCGGGGATTTGGGCCAGATGGAACGGACCATGAGGCATGGTTGTTAGCTGCCACCGCCATCGCTGGTATCGCGTCTGCCATCCTCGTTCTCATATTCTCGACGGAGGGGGTACACCCAACTCTGCGTACCCTGCGCTGCTCGATGGGATTCTTCGTCGCCATCGTTTGGATCATGGCCATCGCTGATGAGGTTGTTGGAGTTCTCAAGGTTAGCCATTCCCATTGTCCATTTTCCTCACGAGTTCGCGCTCTGACTCCCTGGATCTATTAGGCCTTTGGGTTCATATTTGGACTGTCAGATGCCATTATCGGTGTCACCATTTTCGCCGTCGGAAACTCTCTCGCGGACTTCGTTGCAAATATAAGCGTCGCAGTAAGTCACCTGACCTCACCACCCGTGTCCGGCGCTTACATAACTTCCTAGGTTTTTGCCCCTATCATGGGTTTCTCTGCTTGCTTCGGTGGTCCCATGCTCAATATCCTCCTCGGAGTGGGTATCTCGGGTTCCTACATCATCTCTCAGTCTGCCAAGCCGTACGAACTTCCCCTCTCACCGACGCTCATAGTCAATGGGTTCGGTCTGTTGACAATCCTGCTGATGACCGTGGTGGTGGTGCCGTTGAACGGGTTCTATCTGACGAGGGCATGGGGTATCTTCCTGGTTTGCTGTTACGTGGTTCTAGTGACTCTCACCATCGCGGTCGAGTTGAATGCGGATCTGGTATTCTGATTGCCCAAATCCGGGTGTCCACTGAGTATCCGTTACGGACAGAATCTCCCCCTCGAACCTATCCTGTCTTTCGTCTTTGGCTGTCATGACCTGTTTTCATATGTCTCACGCTCATGCGTCCTATTTGCGTTACCCCGTGTTATCGCTATTTGTTGATATTGTTTGGTATCTGGTATTCTCCTCCCTGTCCTGTCTTTGTTCCTCGATCACGCCTATCTCATGTAGCCCAGGGTTTTCTTTTCTGAATCGGTTAATCGGTTAAATCTTCCATCGGTCAGTCGTTGCTACATCGCTACAATTACAATTACAACTTTGGTTTGGGACCCGATTCCGCCTTGGCCAGGTCACGTAGCTGCCTTCTTAAGATCTTCCCTGCCGCGCTCTTCGGGACTTGGTCAATGATGACTACGCCTCCCCTAAGGAACTTGTGTTTGGCCACGCGGCCCCGGACCCAGTCCTGTACCTCCTCGGAGAATGCCACGGACTCTGCTCCTGGTTGTGGTTTCACCTTGGGAATTACATATGCCCTGGACGATGAAGGGGGGAAAGGATGTTAGGCCACCCACCGGGGGTAATTCGAAAAAAACACGGTTCGGGAAAACGAACCTTGGTAATTCAGTGACGTCCTTCTCGGAATATACCCCGATGACGGCCGCATCGACGATCTTGGGGTGTTGCAATAAAAGCGCTTCCATCTCTGCCGGCGGAACTAGAATATGATGGTAACGGTTTAGGATAGGTCACCCTCCTTCCCGAAACGGGCAACTATACCTTGGAAACCCTAGGCGGAACGGGTTAACGTCGCAGGATTGTTCAAGGGGAGGTTGGTTGGGAGACATACCTTGTACTTGATCAATTCTTTGATTCGGTCCACGATGGTATAGCATCCCTCAGAATCGCGAATAGAGACGTCCCCGGTCTTGTACCACCCATCGGTCGTGATTGACTCCTTGGTCGCGGTGGGATTATTCAGGTAACCCTGAGGGTGCACAAAGTCAGGCCCATGAGTGACTTTCGATGATGCACCCCAACCTTCATAACTGTAGGACCACGCAACCATAGCTCGCCAGGCTCTCCGGGTTCCACATCGACACCGTCATCCCCGACTAACCTCGCTTCAAGGTTCGGAAGGAGAACACCGGTTGACCCAGCCTTGGACAAGAACTTATCGTGGGGCAGGAGATGAGCGACGGGGGATGTTTCCGTCAAACCATATCCTACGTGAGACACAAGAGTGAGCGACTGAACAGAGATATGAGAATCATCGTTGGCCAACCTTGCAGAACGGCAGTATTAGCCCCGACAGATTTCAGTTTGTTGTGAACGGCCTGGACAAGAGAAGGACCGAGCGGCGCAGCACCTGGTGCGAAATTGGTGTCAGCGACATCCCACGAAAGGGGAACGCAAGCAGAAATGCGCACCTGACAGGAGAATTCGCAAGGATTTCAGGTTGTACTTATTCGTCGCTAAAAGAACAACCATCCGTCAAGAAAAGTTCACCCCATTCATGTTTCAAGCACGACTCGTACCAGGGTGGTGCACGATCGCGAGGCATACCGGCGGGACAATGAGCGAAGTTGTAACCTTGTACCTCTCAATGTATCGGCAGAACGCTTCAGGTTCGAACTGTGGCATGATTACGACCGGCACTCCGACCATGAGCGCGAAAGGAAGTAACATGACGCCGCCTAGAATTGGTCCTCTCAGTATCTCTCTTTCAATGGGGAGCACCATGAAGGCCCACCAAAGATGTGGAAGAATGGTAGAAACCCGATCACCACGTCCTTTCCTATTTGGACAGGAGGGAACGCTGGTCGAATCATGAGGCAGACCGAAACGATATTCTTGTGCGTCGTCTGTGCTAAACGTCAGATTACGGCGCAGCGTTACTCGATGATGTAAAGAGCCTGACCTCAACACCCTTTGGTTTTCCCGTCGTCCCAGAAGAGTAACAGAGGTACACCGTCTCGTTTGACAGAGGGCCATCAAACCGTTCAGGTGCGCTCAGGGTTCCCTTGCCCATTAAGTTATCCATATGAATAAATCCCTTGGCGGTCGTCCCCTTATCCCCCACTCCCATGACAATGATTCTCTTCCTCGCCTCTTCCTCGCCAATCCCGTTCGCCTCGAGCATCGCAATAACCGAGGGTAGGAGGTTGGGGTGGACAAAGACCACCGTTGCTCTGCTATCCTTCCACTGATGACCAAGTTCCGCTGGAGTATACGAAGAATTCGCCAGTGTCGTCCTGAACCCAGCCGCGATAGACCCGAACAACGCAAACGGCCACGCGAAACTGTTTGGGCTGAAGATCAATACCGTACTCCCTCTCGTGATCTCCACTCCTCCAAGCTTGTTCGCGAAAACGTTCCTGAGACCCCATCCGAGAGAGAGACAGGCAGTCTTGAGCTCCGCACGTGTGATGCTGCGCCCGGTGGGTGCGTCGATGAAGGCGGGCGTCGTAGGGGGGATCTCGGCGTCGACCTTTCCTTCAAAGATGAAAGTGAAGAGCGACTCGTTGGGGATTGCGACGTCGGGGATCGGAGAGCGGTAGATGGTCATTGTTCAACGTCCGCAGTCGGCTTGCAGGAGGACAGTGGGGAGTCGTAAGGTGGCCTGGTGCACGAGAGAACGGGTTAAGCAGTGTCAAGGAACTTCTGAGGAACTTCCCCGCTTAAGTAGACGCTGTGGTCGTGATAGCCGCCGTTCTCAGGGCCCGAATGACGGTCGTGCCGATGGATCCCGATGATTTCGAAAAACACGCCCCGGCGATCTGCCTGTCGAGAACCGGAGGGCTCGTCGGAGGATATTCGGTGCGAGACGTCGCGCGACTCATGGGGGAGGGGATTAACGCATCGGCATGATGATCGACACACAGCCATAGCGTGTCCTTATAATAAGCTTGTTCGTAACACTCACGTCTAAATTAGCACCTGGACAAACGCCGGACACCGACCATGCCCATGAGTTTTGAACGTTTATCGGATTCGAAAGATGGATTCTATGGGCGTCAGGAAGCAACCCAAACACACCCTGATACCGACGAGATGCAGAAGCGATAACTTGGGCCGACACGAATGGAACCCCTCAGACCATAATGTAAGAGCAACGGGTGGCAGCGTAGCACATGGCGGGGAAGTGCCGCGATTTGAGATGTTTCCGCTGTTACGAACCAAGTCGCTGAAGGAACCGTCAAAGGATTCACACCCACGGTATTCGTGAATATTCTCTTCACGAACGAGTAAAATACACATGCGTCATACATCATGCATAATGAGTGAACCAACGACCGTCCGTCGTCACTGTAGATGGTAATTTGAGGGTCGCGCACCTTGGCGTATCATGTACGACATTCTCCGATGCGGCTCCGATGGTCCAATGATACCCTGGCCGTATTCCCCGCAACCTTATTGAAAGTGGGTGATCCCGAAATCAGATAGGCCAAGGCAACTGGACCTCGCCGACACCCGCTATCGTTCTCATCTCCATCTCTCATCTTTCTTCGCTCTCCATACCAAATACTCATCCACCGGCCTACCTCAACACACCGATATCACGATGGGCGGTTCTGACGAAGAGGGATCGCTGAAGAAGGAGAAGAAGGAGAAGAAAGATAAGGACAAGGACAAGGATAAGGACAAGGGACACAAGGACGAGAAGAAGGACAAGGGAAAGGAGAAAGAGAAGGATAAGGACGAGAAGAAGGATAAGAAGGATAAGGACGGAGGGGAGAAGAAGGATAAGGATAAGAAGGATAAAGATAAGAAAGACAAGGATAAGGATAAGAAGGACAAGGGTAAGGACGAGAAGGGCAAGGACGAGAAAGGTAAGGATAAAGAGAAGGATAAGGATAAGAAAGAGAAGAAGGATAAGAAGGATAAGAAAGATGAGGACGAGGACGAGGACGGCGAGGACGGCAAGAAGAAGAAGAAGAAGAAAGACAAGGATAAGGACAAGGCCAAGGATAAGGATAAGAAGGACAAACCGTCGCATCCACCTGGGGTCAACGTCTCCAGCGGTCCCGTTCTTGGTGGCGAGGCATCGAGCTACTACGATCCCTCCGGTGCGCCTCCCAAACCACCCTCCCAACCCGGACACCCGCCTCAGTCTGGCGAGGTCCCATGGTTCCTCCGCGAACCCGGCGCCGAGGTCCACGGCCAACCTCCTCGAGCCGACCCCCCCTTCCCTAACCCGAACCCCCACTACACCACCTTCCAACAACCTCTACCGCAACAGCCTTCTCGAGCGGTCGGTGACACCGGAGGGGTTCAACCTCCTCAGACCGTCCCTCCATCTGGATATCGTATCCCTCTCGATCCAAACGCTCAGTTCCCCACTCCTGATCAGCTCGGTCGACCTCCTGCAACCGATTTCAACAGCTCTACCGGGCCAATCTTCATCGGATCTGCCATTTTCCCCGATTCGGTTCACCCTTGCAAGATCACCCCCTCTCTCAATCCTCCTTGCCGTGTTTCGTATAACGGCACAGAATTCGAGCATCACGGGAGGTACGACTTGCTGCCCATCACTCTGGATATGGAATGGGTCCCGACCGCAAACGGTCAAATCCCTCCCGGCCGTCGTCCTGTTGAGGGCGGTTACGAATCCAACGGCGAAAAGCTTTATCATGCTCTTGGCACCATCCAAGGCGTACAAGTCCCCGGTAAGGCGGGCGATCGTATCGTGAGTGAATCTGGCCGATTCGTCTTGGGGAAGAAACTCAATCACCGGTGCTTCACAGAGAGGCGCAAGTATTCCATTCGGAGGAAGCGAGCACATTCTCCAAGAGAGTTACAGTGTCTTGTGAGTAACTATCCACGACGTACACCTCCGATTTGAGTTGATCTGATCTCGGCATTTGGGGTGAATTAGGTGTTGGAAGTAGGCTTACAGCCCTCCCCACGAAAACCGGACCAAACAGGTGTGTTGTGTACCATAAGAAAACCAATGTCTGTATCACTTCAACAAGAATCAATGAATCACGGTCGAGCCTACTCCAGGCGGTTGCGATAGCGAAGTCACAATCAAAGACGTGGCCCTGAAATACGCCACCCGGTACACGATAGACCTACCGCGTCATGTGTGTGTCAAGTCTAAGGGTAAGTATCATTTTGCAAGATCAGCGAAGGATCGTCACAGGTAAGGGTACGCGCGGACCCCCAGTTCCAGACGTGTAGACCACAACGCACTCGATTGGATAAAGGGCTGAGACATTTCAGGATGTGATATGACGTCGTGGCCCAGCTAGGAAAGTATACCCGCTGCGACGCCCCTCGGTTCCAGGCCCCCGGACCATCCAACGTTAACAGAGGACCCACCCAATAACGAAGCCCTCCGCAGCGCCAGCTTCCCCACCTTCGAGCCTTACCCGATGGTTCCCGCGGTGACGATGACGTTTACGACCTGATCTCGCCGAGCGACGATGAGGTCAATGCGCCCGATAAGACCGTCAGGCGCCGCCGCGTGAGTGGAACCCCAACCTTCGTAGCCTCGTTTTTCCTCAGGATTTGTGTGATCAAATTTTCGGTAGGAACGGGCGAACGGTGGGCCCCAGGTCATGACAACAGGATTGCACGGGCGGGCCGCAAGGCTGTTACCCATTAGGCCCCAGGATCGATCAGCTCCCTCGTCGATCCCACTGAGGCCCTGGCGTCATTCATCTATCCAGACAGGACGCCAATACTTTTGGCTGGGCATGGATACGAAACCCCACTCACGACCGCTCTCACACTACCTTCGCATGTAATGTATGATATCACGGGGCCCCAGTATCGAGTGTAAACAGCGAGTACGCCAGACGTTCTGGGACGAGTTCGCCAAAATGAAATCAGTCTCCAGTGAGCGCCAATGGGAACATTCCGAGGTATGACGTCACAGCTCGGCGCGGAAGATATATCTGCTGCGACTCGACTTAGCCGACCTCATCGATATCTTCCACTACCTACAACCATGCAACAACCCAACGATGCCCCCTGGTTCCGCCGCGATTACTCCGACGGAGCACCCATTTACGACCAACGTCCCCCTAGAATCGACCCCGACTTCCCAAACCCAACCCCTCACCATTTTAACCCAGCTCCGCAGCACCAGTTCCCTACACCTCGAACCTTCTCCGATGGTTTCGACCGTAACGACGAACGCGGGGGCGAAAGGGGTCTCCGTGATCGTGAGGGAGATATAGACCGTCAACAGGATCACCCGCTCCCCCCTCGAAAAAACCCCCCACCCCCATCTGGATTCCGTATCCCGCTCGCTTCTAACGCCGAGTTCCCTCCTCTCGGTCAGGCTGGACCACCCGTTTGCAGGGATGCAGACGGATTGAGCCCAGTCTTCGTTGGTTCTGCGATCCTCGACGATTCCGTTCATCCTTGCAAGATCGCCCCCTCCGTTCACCCCCCATGCCGCGTTCCATACGGCGGCACTGAACTCGAGCATCACGGGAGGTACGATCTCCTGCCTATCACTCCAGATATGGAGTGGGTCCCGACGAAGAACGGTGAAATCCCACAAGGTCGCCGTCCCGTGGAGGGAGGATATGAGTCCGGCGGAGAGAAATTGTTTCACGCTCTTGGGAAAATTAATGGGGTAGATGTGCCCGGTAAGACCGGCAAGCATCTTGTGAGTGGATTCCTGACCTCTGCCCCCATCGATTTTTCTTGGGATTCATGTGATTTGGATAGAACGGCGCGAACATGGCCTTTGGCTCTCGCGAGCATGTCCTTCAGGAATACGTGCTTTTGTGAGTAACTCAATCCACCTGATGTATTTCGACACGTATCTAACCCAAACACACTACGAACCAGGTGCTGGAGGTAAATACTTCGAGGGGAAGGCGGGTGTAACATGAGCGGGTGTACTACTGAAACAATGTCGATGGGAACGTGAAATGAAACTTGATCTGTACTCGTCGGTGCTGTTTTCCAAATCGAGTTTGAGTCCCACGCGAGCGGGGAATGGTTGTTGCAGCGTGCTCGAGAGAGAGTTACACCGGCATCCGGTGGAGTAGGAGCATGAGCTACTCGGTTTCTGGTGGACGCGGTTTCTGGTCACGTTAACCCATGATCGCACAGAAGACCGAAGAAGCTACACTCACAAGGGGGTTTCAGCGAGACCCGAGGGCCTCGCTGGAAGTGGACATGGTGGATAGAGAGAACCTTCGCCAACGACTCTCGAGGGTTTTTATACCCACCAGAGGTGTTAGATAATCCAGCCACACTTCCGTTTTCGGGAGCCTGGACCGTACCGTCGAGCCGATGCACACACGTTCACGAACTCGTGGTCATTGTATTGGATCCTTATCACATTCAAATCGATAACTTCCTTGGCTGTTTTTTTTGCCAAGATCGAGTCGTTTCGGGCCTCGCACATCACACGTGGGAGATAAGCGACAACAGCTGACATTCTATTACTACTTCTTGACTTTGTACAGAGCGTCAGGAGGCTGGATGGATCCTGGGGTAATTGATTTTGGTTGAGTCTAACGCAAAGGAAACGATCCGGGATATGTGTGAGAGGCCGGGGTAACGTACAGTGATTGAACAGAGTAGAGAAGAGGAAAGTGTGGCGGAAGAGGGACCCGGAATGGGATGAGATGGGAAAGGGAACGTGTGGGGAGGTGTGGGGATTGAGAATGCGAGTACTCACCACAGCAAATCACCCACTAATCACGAGGTCAATTTCTATGGTGGGTACCAATAGAATGACCTCCTGAGACTAAAGGCGATGAATATGGTGGTATCCACTCGCAATTGTCGGGGACACGAAGTGAAACCATGGTAGATGGTCACGACGTGGTTGATTCCATAACCCACAATCGCACCTAAAGCGCGAGTAGGTTGGAAAGTGCCTTTGAGTCGATATCCGGACGCATCACTAAAACCCCCTCCCGCTTTGGGTCGAGACGAAGCTCGAGGCGGGGGGATTCCCTCGACGCGTGAGGCTATGAAGATGAAGGGGTCAGGAAACCGAGTCCAAGGTCCAGTATCCGTTCGCCCGCGATACACACCGATGCTCCGCAGATACAACAAGGCAGTGAGGTGATTACTGTGCTAACGGAAGAAAGAGATAAGCCACACTTTCGAAGAATATATACCCCACCGTTACGTAATCTACCACGGGATCCAGCTCGACCCTTCAGGCACTCATCGACACATTCTTACCAGAACGGCTCGGTACGATGGAACCGAAGGCGATACTTTGTTTCAGACGGAACTCCGCTCCAACCTACCTAAAGCTTGAACATTTCAACGTCTCTTTGACACCAGGGCGGCGGAATCGGTCCGTCCGAGGACTCCGAAGGCTGGAGATGAAATGACATTCTATTATACACGTCGTGACAAGTACCGAATGTCAAATGAATGGGAAGGTCCTGGGGCATTTGATTTTTAAGTCTGGAACGTAACGTGTGTAAGCCTCGTGAAAACGGGTCTGGAGGGGGAGGGGCCACTTGCTATCACAACGTTATCCACGTAACGAGATCGGACGCGCACATGTAGTTTGTGTCCTCAGTCGAAGTGTGCTATGCAACGCCATAGGTTTTACAGGCGTGCGGGTGGAGGTCCAAAAGTGCGACGGCGCGAACGCTAAACGTGCACACAATGCATGTCTTGCGACTGCCGAGGCGCCATCGGACCCAGCCGCACTCCTCTCAAACTGAGAGCGCTGCAGAGTTCCGGGGATAGAGTTGTGGGGTGAGTCTTGTGGGGTAAGTATTCTGGAGTGAATCTTCTGGAGTGGGTCTTCTGAGGTGAGTCTTCTGGGGTTGGTCTTATGGGGACGGTGTCCCGGGTATATAGTTATGCGTTCACCCACACCAATCGGTTTCGGCAACCGACCGGTACCTTTCATTTAAGGAATCGGGGTCAGCTAGACAAAGGGCATCGTCGTGGGGTGGGTATACGCACGGGTGAACAGTGTTGGGATTCTGTGAGCACCGGTGGTGGTGCTGAGGAAAGAGGATAGGCGCCGCGATGCTAGGCTTTTATATATCCACGAAAAGGACTTTAGATCACCTTATCCGGATCATCTCCATTCTCGGGTCGACGGAAGGAGGGAGAGAAGCGGGGGCTCGGAAACTCTGTGGAATGGACCCAGTAGGCACGTGCACGTGGTGGCCTGTTTCGCAAAAACGATGCGTCGGTTCTGTATAGAATTGACCGGGAGTATACAAGAACTCGTCTACAACTTTGCGAAAAAGGGTTAAACACGTCGCGCGTCGTCACCTGAGGCATAACCGTGTACCTATGTTGCAAGAACAAACGCGAGGAGGGTCGTGGCAAAAGACGAGAGGAGTGGGGGAGGGACCTCTGGGACTGTACTCTGACGGATGTGGTACAGGTGGGAGTGGAAGGCAATCCAATGACAGACGACGACAATGAAGAGAACGACCTGGGGTAATTTATTTCCTTGAGACACCTATAAGAACCGTCGAACGAAGGTAGGGTGTCGGCGTTCGCGGTAAGCCGGTTGAATTGGATACGAGATGTGGAGAGAGCGGCCGAACCATTGATTACATGCAAAGTGCTCATCTCCCGACACCGCCCAGGGTGCGGAACACCAGAGCAGTGCGTGCTTCGGGTTCACCGGATCTCGTCAGTCAAAGCTTTCCGGTGCCAACCGACGGGAAGGAGAGTCATACAGACGAGATTTATCTTCAGATACCCCCTGTGGAAGGACCTCAAGAACTGAAAGGGGTGTTTTTGTCCGCTTCCTGCGAGTCAAAATGAGATCGGCGAGATCGACGAAATGAAGTGCGGAGAATGGAGAGGACGGACGTACGCTCGAGCAAACGACCCGAAAGGAGACGAAAGACTCGAGTCAGAGAGACTCTTCCAGGCATGAACCAATGGGCTAAAGAAAAGAGAAAAGAAAAAATCCCTTGAGCCATTTTCTAGTCGCCAAAAGGAACAATGGCTTACCTAAGATCCTACCATATACTAGGATTTTGGAGGAACGCCAACGGTTTTGACATCTCCCATGACCGGACGGGTCTGATCTATCAGATCTAAACGCACATTCAACGTGCCCGAATCCAGGGACCCAACGAGAGATGAGGCTGAGAGTTTGAGCGTCCAGATATCAAATGGCCTCGAGGTTTTGTCAATTGCGGAACTGTGAGAAATATAAGGCAAAATCTGTTGACGCAAATATGACCCGGGTATACACAGAAGGACTCAAGCCACATACTCACGAACGCGTGGGATTTTTGGGAAAGAAATGACAATCCGGTACAAGTTGACAAGTGTACAGAAAGGCCATTTTGCGATCGCTTGCTATACTATCTGGAATTGGCGAACGAATTTGAATCTGCTGCTTGTTCCACGTCTCTTTTCGGCAACCAAAGATCGGTAGGATGGGCCCGGACTGATTTATTTCGCGAGACACCTGTGAATATCGAGACGGGGTCATAGGCGTGAGTTCTTGGGGCGCTGAACGTATTGGACTGGACTAGATCGAACGTACCACCACCCGCCTTCTTGGTGTTACGGGCTCCTCGGGAGCTGTTACGTTCCAAAGTTCGTGGATGGGCTATACTCGTCTACCGACAAGGCAAGCGAAAGGGGAAATGGGGTCCGTGGACCAGATAGAGGAAAGTATGGGAGTGGGCGCTTCAACCGAATGGAGCAGTTCGGATATAGATGGTTGGGTTGGGGGGGGGGGGCAGCGAAATGTCTTTTCAGAAAACACCTGTTATGGTCCGCACGCTCCAATAAGAACGGATCTGGTGTTAGCACCACGTCTATCGGATATTTGGGTGGGAATGTCAAAGAAAAAGTGGACGCTCTTTACTCGGGATTTTACTCCCGGCTGGCACGAGGTGGTGGGTTGGGGGAAACCGTAAGGCGCCCACTCCGTCCTGGCGCGCATCCACGGGGCGCTTACACGCGATCGGGACAAACAAACGACAATAGCCCGGAACTTTTGACTCTCTCGAGTTAGGACAGCAACTAGGTCACTGTGGGTCATCTCTTCGGATCCTTCATCATCTCCAGCGATGCTGATAAGGGTGTTAACGTTTAGCACTGGCGCCGGGATCCTAGGAAGAGATAATCTCGAATCATCTGTCAATGGGCCCCTATTTGACCCTCGTAACCTTTGTTCTCCATTTAGTCGAGTCCAAGGATCGCAGGCCCCACAGTTTTGGGATTAGAGAGTTTTCCTTGCAACTTGACATCTGCCTCTAAACGGCGCTTCCCGGTTACTCACGATCGATGGAACGAAAGGAACGCTCCTGGGTTCTCACTCAGCGTTATGTTCTCGGCAGCCCTCAGCGGCCCTTAGCTCGGACGCCAGAACACGGTCTCTTCGGGGTATCAGGTACCAACTAGTACCCACACACCCGGAAGATGATTATCTGTTATGGTGTTCTCTTCGCGGTTTTGTGGAATTTCCGGTTCGCAGCTAGCGCTTGGCGCGTCTGAAAACCACGGAGTAAGTTGCCCGGTGGCCGGATTCATAAAGGACCCCACAACGCACCTCGGTGTCTGGAATCCAGGGCAGCCAAAGGGTCAAATTCAGAAACAATTGCTTATGCCCGGGTTAGACTTCCCGCACTCGAGGTCGTGACTTGCTGCACATCGCGCCGCAGTCAGCGCATGACACACGTGGATGGATCCGAGCTTACCGTCATCTGGAACCGGAACTGTTTGGACGACAACGGCGAAGACCAAGAGGAGTATAAACGATTTGGTGAATACTTTCATTTCTTTTGTTGGTATGAAGTTTATCGCTCCGCTTCGTCGTTTGCTGAACGTTGACCGTAACGTTAAGCTCATCTCCAGGCTAGCGGCTGGTATTTAAGGCGTAAAGCCAACTTCTCGGGGCGCGAGCTGGAGGTCTCGACCGTTCCGAGAATTCTTCGCCTTTTGCCCACGCTGGTTACCAACACGGTTACCACGGGGCTCCGCACAATTCGTTATCCCTAAGCCATTGTCCTGAGTTCCTGTGAGCCTTCGCTCTTTTAGGATTACGCGTGGATAAATGGGAAGGAGCTTCTTTCCTTTGTTTTTTTGTAGGAGGGGATGACCTTCTCACGAGCTTTCTAGGGTCACACATTCACCCGAGAAACACACGCCCGTCACCCCAGTGTACCCTCCACTCACGGATCCACGTGTTCTGGGTCGCCGTCTGGGCGGCTCAGTAGATTGGGTTTGGGGTGCAGGACAGGGTTAGGCTGTTGCTAGCTTAAACGGATTTTCGCGAGTGGGTTCGCCGTATGGATGACTTATACAGGTAGTTTTGTACTGTATATATGGTGTGAGGTATAGTAGGAATGTTACTCTTAGCATCTACAGCACAACGGCCGCCGGCCGTGGTTCTGCGTGGGGTTTGTAGAGGATGAAATGGAGCCGATCACCGTACGGCCAGGCTAAGATCTTCGGGTCACTGTCACCATTGCATATGATAATGACACGAAGTACGGTGACCACATATAATCTATAAACGAACAAGCGATTCCGGGGATAGGTCATATGGCGGAACAGCGCGACTCAATTGAATGTATATATACCTACCTTAGCTTCCCCTTTGTACCTACCCCGTCTGCCCAGGACGGTGTTCCGATTGCGGTTTGCGTGAATCGGATTGCTCACCACCACGTTCGGCCCAGGGAGGATATCCAGCGCCCTCTTCAATGATCTCAGATGATGGGGCGTTTTGACTGTTCCCAGAGCGTTCCCGTCATGGCAAATCTAGAAACTCTCAATTGAAATTCTTCATGTCCCCCCATCAGCAAGGGTCCTTCAGGGTCCTTTTACTTTCCTCGAGGCATAAGTTGAAAACCGGAAGGGACTACAGTGCCGGAAGAGCTTGTGTGCTCCGGCTGGCTGTTGATCGACAGTGATCGTCGATCGCGGCGCTCTGTGGGCCACAACTCAACTTCCGCCAGCATGACAGACTGGGGCCGTTCGGTTTCATCCATTATGTGGCGGGGGAAGACCACTGCAGGCTGTACTGCCGAGTCGAAAGTGGGCCTATAATGGCTCCCTGCCTGTGAGACTCGCGCAGTTGGTGTTGTATTCGTCGCCCATCAAATATCACCCTTCAACCGAGCTTCCCTGAACATCTATAGTCAACAGAGTCTTCACTTCTATTGAGCTCCGATGTCTTTTCTTCCCTCGGAACCTCCTCCTCCCCAATTGACCCTGCACTCCGCTGGAGCACTCCTACTACGCCACACCCGGACTATGCCTGACTCACAGGAACAGCTCTGGTCCGATAACCCTAACGGCTCGAAGATCCCACACGGCCTTTACCTTGAGGAGAAGTCTTATTTTGTGGGGATTCTTATTGCCTCGATTCTCTATGGTACGCACAATGCGCCCCCGCCGACACATCCGTTACCCACACTAATTCTGTTTGCCCGGTCTTTTACAGGAATCATTATCGTGCTGATTTTCCAATGTATGGCAGGGTTGTTTAACTCCGTCCGTCACGGATGGAAAGGTGTCAAGTGGGGGCTCGTCTCCTACACCACAATCATGTTCTCATTTGCGACGGTTTTCACTGTGGCGACCTCAATATTGAATCCATTTCCTATATCGATAACCGCGAATTCCCTGGTGGCGAGGGAGCGTCGCCCCCCGGACCGCTTGGGTATCAGTGGGCTATTCGCCCAATGGTGCTCAGCATTATCTCCAACCTCACGTCCCTCTTGAATTATTGGTTGGCTGATGGTCTTTTGGTTAGTTTGGCTGATGCCACACTCTCACTCGGGCGCCTAACGTCGACTGCTCCTCCTCTAGCTCCACCGTTGTTACGTGATCTACTCCGTAAACCCCTGGGCCATCGCCTTCCCCTGCCTAGCGTACCTTGCCTCCATTGGTACGCGTCTGAGCTCTCCACGGACCGATAGGGATACACTCAGTGCTAACGTCATCAACGTAGTGGCGGGTGTCATGACACTTGTTTCCGAGGCCAGGGAGTGAGGTGGCTATCGGGTTTCTACCACCTTTGACTTCGGTCTTCTGTATCTTTCGATTTCAGTTTCACTCAATGTCCTTCTCACCCTCATGATTGTTACCCGGCTCATCCTGCACGGCAGGAACATTCGTGTCGCCACGGGGTCTCGAGGTGGAATTAGTGGTCTGTACAAGGTCATTGCCACCATGTTCATCGAGTCTTCCGCGCTTCATGCCGTCAGCTCGTTGTTGGCGATTGGGTTGTGGGTCGCTGGAAACCACGCTGCGAATGCATTTTTGCCGATCCTCGCTGAGACTCAGGTTCGTACTTTTCTACCACTGGGAATCCAAGACAGGTCTTACGAGACAACTACTGATAATGGGACAGGTCATCGCTCCGCTACTCATCATCCGACTAGTCGCCAACCAGAGCGCGTTCGCGAGCGACACTATTGTCACGGGACACACAGGTTCGTCCAACGCCAGGACCCAAGAAGAGTTGATTAGTGGTGATGGCACCCCCGATTGGATAAGTATCGGGAGAACTTCGGCGAGGTTTTGGTTGGGTTGAGGGTGGAGATAACGAACAGTCTTAATCGGATCAAGGTCTAATGGTCTTCGAAATCAGACGCGTTCTGTTCCCTGCTCCGACTAGGCATTGGGTGTATTTCTCATGTGTTGGTATATTGAGTGACTGTCCGTAAGGCCAGGGACATCTCTATCCGTCGTACAAGGGTGCCACTAGCCGAGGTTTATTCCTCAATATCCACCGCACTCCGCATAGCATAGGTCGGCGAAATTGATAGTTGAAGCATGGAGATGGCGCTGGGATTTGGTGAGCTTGAAGGGGGTAGGGTTGCGGTCCTTCCTAGGCACCGTAATTTCGTTGGTTGACCGGGTTTCGAATGAAATTGCCCCAGCTTTGCGATTCCAGATGCAGGGTTTAGAGCCAATATCCGTGACCCGACACAGCGGACGGGGTGCTGACAGTTCCCTTATAAGGGGGTGAATATTCGTGTGTACATGCTGTAGCCTTACGGACAGTCACTCATTGTGCATTTTCCACTTGTAGATGTGGCCGTAAGATATTTGCAAGCCATAAATGTTTACGTCCTGTCGTGTGCCAGGCTCTGTATATTGCGAATGCGATTCTCTTAGCGTGAGGATGGGGAGTCCAGGAACTCGACCGATGGAGTCTGAGAGAGAACTATGTGGGGATCGTGGCTGATTACTGTTACCTACCATAGGCCGGGGGTCGAAATTGTCACAATATTTGGGCGCTCTGCCCATT
>Ga0307511_10000864_pt1 | contig 32341 bp, 20 predicted proteins | sample 13_EM_MG_FD_200266 | JGI IMG/M metagenome (GOLD analysis project Ga0307511, IMG submission 200266) | Populus trichocarpa ectomycorrhiza microbial communities from riparian zone in the Pacific Northwest, United States - 13_EM | ecosystem: Host-associated > Plants > Roots > Unclassified | place... | reverse complement strand
TATTGCAGTCGCTGGGATAGGCATACTAATTCTTTTTTTTTGTTGGTAAACCAGTACCCGTAAACCTTTATCAATTCAAGTGCGTTATACACCAAATCGAGGAATTATTTAAATTGCCTGTGGGCTTATGGACCTGGAGAATGACATTTCAGATACTCCGACTACTAGGCAAACCACAATTACATTAGCCAATGCTGCTTGCCAGGTATCTACAAATACTCGTGTTTCTGCCGATGCTGTAAGAATGATTAATTTATTGAATGCGAAAGTGTCAACGGATCATGTTGGTGGTAACCTCTTAGTTCTAGCAGTTAGAGGAGAAATTGACTTGGAAATATATCGATCTATTGCTGAGCTCCAGGTAGGTATACCCTTATTAATTCCTTTTTATATTTTGTAAATCAGTACTCGTAAACCTTTATCAATTCAAGTACGTTATACACGAAATCGAGGATTTATTTAAATTGCCCGTGAGCGGCACAGTGGGTATGCCGCCCGCGGGCGGCCGATGCCCGCGAGCGGCCCAGAACATATACATATACGATACCTTTCATATTTTTTCTTCTTTTTTTTCTAAATAGCTCGATACCTCATAAAGATAGAATCTGTGCTTGTTTTGGTTACGCTAGAATGTCTCAGGTGTACAAGATACTTAGTATTAGTAGTTGGAAGTCATATAGACAGAAATATATGTATTAAGCATCACTAAATATGGGTAAAATAAGCACTGATTGCCTGAGCACGTGATCGGTTTTCGGTCCTCGCAGCGCTTCGCTATATCCTACCAACCGGACTGTCTATACTGTATCGCCAACAACCGTACATCCTCGCACTCTTTAGTTACAGGGTTATTTGTTCCCGGTCACGTTCTGTACGTTTGTATTCTTCTACGCCCTACATAGCATATATGTGACCTGCTGAGTCACACACTACCGAAGCTATGCATCTAATCCATGCTAAGGTATGCAGTGCCAAAGCTATGCCGAGCCAGTACCTACGCCGGTACGCTGTTGTTATCACGTGACACACAAATGCCAAATTCGTAGTAATATTAGTCTAGTTGGCACAAGCCCCTCGGAAGAGGTAGTAATATAAACATGCCCTTTAATACCGCCTAGCGACTTGGATTGAATACCCTATTTCACCACGTACCACGTGCAAGAGACTGCAACCATACTGCATATTTTGGCCTCATCGGAAAGTCAAATTGTAGGCGGTAATTAGTTCTTGTTGTGTTTGTCGCAAGTCTCTCTTGTAGTATAGATACATATCACCAATACACATACTGCATAAACTGGCGAGCAAGACCACCGGTCAGACTAAAAGGATAAGTGCATTGGTTACTATATACAGAGTGAGCTAATACTAATTCTATCTAGGCCGCTCAATTACCAGCGGCAGCTTCCACAAATTCCATAGTCTTCCAGGTCGGGCTCCAGTATAGTACCGAGTTCCTCAGTAGACATCTTGGATTCACTCGACAAAGGAAGCAACTCACCAAACCGTATCTTCAACCTTTATAGAGAACACATCTGCTGTTGTGGTCGCTGTCTGAGACCAGCATGCATGATCCACCCTTAGTCTGACCGGGGGTCTTGCTCGCCAGTTTATGTGGTACCATTTCTGTCACGTGACAGTACAATAGAAAGGTCAGGTGCCTAGGTGGGCTTAAAAATGCAGCTAGACTAGTCTAAGAATAGTTCACTCCACCCGACTTCCCTGTCGGTACATGGCTTAAAGCCATGTGATTTAGTCTGGTTCATGTGATTCACAAGATCTGGGACTACTAGGCTACGGAGTGAGTACCTACCTATTCTGGTTTAGCAATGCTTCGTGCCAAGTGAGCTGAAGATACAAAAATTAAGGTCGAACTGGGAGTCGAACCCAGGTCACAAGAAGATTTCCAATGAAATCAAAATCTTATGTGCTACCGTTACACCATTCAACCGAGTTGATGTCCTCTCTCGATATGCTAACCTATGGCTAGTTAACCCTCCCGTGCTGCTCCGCAGTTTCAACAGCATAAGCTTGTGACAATGATTGGCCGGAGAATGCGAAAAATAAAACTACCTCAGTTTGATTTCTGACACTACATTTCATTATCCTGTCACCTTTACTTTAATATTCTTTGGGGTGTATTTATAGCATGATATCCGTAGACCGCTCTAGAATTGTCACTCTTCGGCTTTTGACTGTCTAAGTACCGAGAGATAGAGTGAGATATTGAGAGTGAGCAGGGTAAGGCGAAAAACATAGTATTAAACATGGAACAGAGGCTCTGCCTACACAATGCATGCAAGCATACTTGATATTGTGCCAACCAGAAATATCTAACTAATTTGCACGACTGCAATAAGTAAACATTATATCAATTAGAACTGGTTTACTGTTTTCAGTGGGCAATACGAACCAACCTGGGAGCGTCAGCAATACCATCAGATTTTACTAGCCAACTATGTACTTGGTACTTCTCAGCCCTCTGCAATGATTTCGCTGGAAGAGCCTGGATTGATTAACGGAGTTACCGGCTGGAAATCTACTCAATATATATGCCTGATTGCTTTTATTTCCAATATGGATTCCATATCCCTCTCGTGCAAACGGTAAAAAGTTGCGAATAACCAAGGGCCCCGTAGGGGCTCCGCGGGTATAATTATTTTCGGGATTAGGGTTTTATTCACGTGCAAATGACGTCTTAGGAACCGAAGATCAATCGAAGTTGAGCCTAGTTGGGTTGAGCTCTCGGTGATGTGGCTTATTTATATATATTGTTTGTGCTAATATTTAGTGTCCTTTCCTTCGGTGTAAAGTATGGTCTCATGATGCGGGGCATGGTAGTATTGTTCAAAGGGAGAATGTAGGTGCCAGTGAATGGCCCTCCATTCTGGGTTGGGAAGTTGTTTGGGTGACGTTCGCTACTTTGCTTTCGAGCCAGGTAGCTCTCCAATGGAAAAAGTTTTCCCTTCTATTGAGTCTGGTTGGTTTATTTATTATTAGATCAATTGTGAACGATAACGTTGTCGTGCCAACAATTATTTACACTTTTGGAGCCTCACTGTCAAGGAGAGCCGCACTCCTGCTACCCAGAAGTTCTCATTCCTGACAACCCTAGGATAACCATCGAACACAGGTGGTTCATAGTACACCACTTTGTTCGCCAGCGTAGATATAGTGGCCATAATCATGAGCAGGCTAAAAATGCGTTTCACTCGATATACTCCCTGGTAGACTCGTTCTAATGATATCAACCATCAAATACTTACATGGACAGTTTCCGCCTTCATCCATAATCACTATGGGTTCTACGGGTTTAGTCCTAAGGCGAGTCTAGAAGGACCGAGATTTCGAAACTCCTTTGGGCATTACGATGTATAGATTTTGGAGATACCAACGAGACAATTTGAGGGTATGTCCAGCAGCTAACCTGCTTAGGGTGGGGCAGGTGGCTAGGGGGAGGGGGAGCCTCCCCCCCGGCTGTATTGGAAACCAAGTACTTTAATATCAAGGCCGGGTACATGGCAGGGAAAGCATACACCATGGGAGATTATCTCACATGTTATTGTAATTACTATAGCTAACCCCCCAAAGGACTAGCACTCGCTGTAACTAAAGCATCCATCCCTGACCAAAGCCTGACATTCCCACCTGTGTAAGATAGTGGTGCCGAGAATACTGCTACACCTCCAAGCGCATGATAATGACCTCGAAAAGTGAGGCATACATGCCATTTCGGTGTTTCATATAGGCGTAAATTTGATTTGGCATTAAATTGCCCTTATGTTTTAGGCGTTATCAAAATACTACCCCACACAATGAGATCTCATACTACTTGAGCTAGTCACCCTAGAAGCAGGGGTTATATCCATCCATAGAAGGAGACTATACCCACCCTTGTCTACCTGCCAATGCTCGATCTCGTCATTGACAGCTTCAATTGCAAATATCCTGATTTACGGCCTAAAAATCGTAACGAACAGAACCAACAAAGCTTTGATAGCATGCAATGTAACCACGATACAAACCTGGAAGTTTCACCCGAGCACCACCCACTTCACTATCTGATCACTCCGCGGAGTTTACTGAAAGATATTCGATGATGCGGAGTATGTCTCTTATCGGCCACCGTCAGCAATCACTAGCCTCCTAAATAGCACGTTCAGTCACACTCTCTGTGGTTGGCACACCCCGATACAATCCACCCTCCAAGAAGCTCCCACGAGCTTTGAAACCTCTCCAAAGCAATCCAATCTCTGACCTCATAGCAGGTGAGAGCCAGCTCAGCCTTACTGATTGTCATCAATACCCTATGCCGTTCTCCATAACCCCCAGCCTTTAATAATGTCGTGCATATGCATCCTGCTTAGTGTACCTCGTCCTGGTGACGCCTCGGCGCTACACTTTGGGAAAGTATTGCCTATAAGAACCGCATTGGGAACTTCAGGCAGAAAGCAAGTTAGAGGAAGCATGCCATCAAATATTTTGTATCCAGAGGGTCAATGCACCCAAGCACCACTTCTTTATTCAGGCTATAGTTCTTGTTATCGGTTCCAGTGATGTGATCAAGAACATAATCGGTTGCAAATGGTTCCAACGCCGGGGGCATGGAGAAATTGAAGATGTAAAAGCGGGTTACCACGAGTAGTAATGGATCACAGTGAATTCCCGAACACTATTGAGAATTTCCGTCTCCCCTGTCCCTAAATTGTGCCGTTAGATTTGTTCATGGTGTGAATATTTTGCGGCTTCGTGTAAAAATCATTTTGGGGGTGTATAGGGGGCTCTACCGTCGACAACAAGCCAACTCACCACAAAATGTGAATCACTGGCATAAATCAAGGACTTGATCGATATATCCATACTCTGCGAACCACAACTTATTCTGCACCGAATCTCGGATTTCCTGGGCAACGCGGTAGTCGCGGTCAACCAGGATCTCGAAAAAGATATTGGAGGCGCCCTTCTGGTCACATGAGTGTGCACGAAGCCAAGTGGCCACATAATGTCTCTAATTTGCTTGGATTCTGATCGTCGATGTAGGTACATACGTACTGTACGTACTGAGCCCTGCGAACCACGATACCAATCACCCAATCACAGCTTGTTACACAAAGCTGGCTTCATTTGGGGGCCACTCTGGCGGTGTGTCGCGCGCCCTGCTGTGTTGCTGGTACGCTCAAATTCGATAAAACCCACAATTGAGGCCAGAAGACAGGAGGGATTAAGGGTTTTAAACTCACTTAGGTTGAAGACAATGCTTACGAATAAAATCTTGTTTTCGGTAGTCTGTTTATCGGGGGCTTCGTGTTAGCGAAGTAGAAATATGATTGACCAAACCTGCTCTTCCTTGGTTTCGTTTTTTATTCTTCCTTTTTTCCCTCTTTCCTTCTGCTGTGATACGAAATAAACATCAGTTTTGTTGTGCGGATTCACCCGTACGCACCTGACACAATCCCTACGGCGAGTATGGCAGTAGATAACAGGAGCTAAATTGATTGGAAGCTTGTTCTCTGACAGGTTTATGGAGAAAAATTGACTTTGTAAGGTATACTGTTGTGTTGAACGGCCGCCATATGCTGTTGATAATGATGTGACGTACCCGTCGGCATGTATGCGTGTAGACGGTTGACCTATTTAAAACAGAACTTGGATACAAAAAATTTTGGTGGTGTTCTTCTATCCCTCTGGGGCCCCACCATGCGGGCAAGGTCGGAATGTCGAAAATAGGGCAGAAATTCTTAGCCTTGTAATGCATGCGCCAGCGCACGGACATTTCTCCAGGGCTAACCCCACAGAGTAATTTAGCACTTCAATTTTAACATACAGTTCTGGATGAACGTAATTTCAATAGCAGGTGGTGGTCAAGAGTGTGCCTTTTCTTTTTTCTAAAAAGTCAGTGCTCGAATATAGCAAAAGCCATGGGCAACCAGAGGAGTCAGGTACAATATGTTTGCATGGAATTGGTTTCATGTTATACTACATTTCCATTGTACGGATTGTATATACTGCATAACATTGAGGTTCCAAAAATGACGACAGACTGCAGTTAGCAATAGCATCGAACTACAGCACATCATACGTATGCCCTGGCTATAATCGGCTATAGAAATATAAGACAAGTAAAACTTTCGTTTGACACTTTAGTTTTTTTTTTTTGAGAGAAATAAACCCGAGCCTGAAAATTGTCCAACTAGAAGAATTTACTTGATTAGGCTGCCCTGCCCCTGCAGATCGGGTTGCAAACCTGTCAATCCTCGTTACTGTCTGGAGCTCAGACGCTGCAGCAGAAGGTTGACGACATCGAGGATGGGGTTCGCAAAGAAAATCGGGGTGTCTATCGCGTCATACAGCCTACATTAGTTGAACATGTATCACCTAGGGTTCCGTTAAAGTCGCTTCCCAATGGCTTCCGATGACGAGGATAAAATGGGATATGTATGATTTCGTTACAGTCCCGTGTACCTGCATTAAAGTTTCAGGAACGATGGGATCGAGGCTCGGGACCTAGGCATATTGTTTCGAGAAGACTACTGTAGGTCTAGCAACTAGGCTACAAAAAGCAAATATGTCAGATAATCCGGTCGGAAAGCACCAAGGAAATTCAAGCATTTATGCCTCATACAAATCTCGATTATATGCTCACCGGTTAGCAAAATCATCAGCCCAAAAAAGAAAAAAAGATTTTTATGGACCAATTTTTTTTTATCTCATAATTCAATATTTTTCCCTGCAAGGACCGGACAACTCACATCAACTATGGTTCGCGGTTCATACAGTAGAACAACACATCGGATGTTTCAAACTATCTTTGCGGACTGGCAACGACTCGGACCACACAAGAATTGCGTGAGCCACTGTTAAGTGTTGTGTCAAACCGGTCAGGGTCAGGAAATACTAACGACAGCTGGCTGTGGCCTACCTAGGTCGCCGAGCGGGCAGGCAGCCCGATTCACAAAGTGAGCTGAACTTTTCAATAACTATGTTTGAAATGAGCCGGAGCACCGATGAGAGGCCGATGACGGTGCTGAAGAACAGTCAAAAAACTTTAGATTGTTTGCGCGTTTCAAGATTGCAGCGGCATCTTTGAATTCCTCTGTAGATCCCGCTGGCGGGCGCTTGATTGCGTGGGGTCTCGTAATCGCTAGCCCGGCGGTTGTGTAAACATAATGCTGACACATGAGGTCGTTATATCTGCAATACCTAGCTGGGAATTCATGCGCATGAATGTATCGAGTTTATTAAATTAGTGGATAGGTTAATTATATTGCGATTTAGGTCAACATCCCCAGCTCATGTATCGGGAACGTTTTACCAGGTTCAAGTATGCGTTGCACCTCAGCCCGAACCTACGGGGCCATCAACGCAGTTTTGTGTGGCCTACACGTATACATAGATAGTGTTATTTTTCAAGTTTCGCTGTTGTAGTGTGGCTCAGAATCGAGCCTCAGCCTTGGGAGCTCTGGGTGGGCTCAGTTCCATACCGTAGGTAATTGTACATATATAGTGCTAGTGTGGCATAAATATAGTTACATCCACAGCATACGATGTGAAGTAGTAGGTTTACAGTCCCTGGTGCAGACCTGCACTGTGTACCTAGGTACAGCTTCCTCCTGGGCCCATATTGCGGCAATAGTCAAAGGCAATTCTGCTCCCTTTGCCTCTCTCCGGATCCCATTCTCCTAGTAAACCAGTCGAGGCGAAGATGATGTGCCAGATAACACATAGTTCCTGTCTCAAGAAGGAAAATTCCTTTTAGCTTAGGTACTGCAGACTGAATAGCACATGCACAGCCATTTCATGGGGTTCCTTCTGTGCCCGTAGCCCGATCAGAGACATAATGTTGTCATTCACACTTATTATATCATCGTAAAGCCCATATGCATGCAGATAACAACTGATGGGAGCGTCGATTGCGGAGTCGAGTAAATACATGTGTAACTCGAGATTACTGCGTGGTGTGGGGCCCCACAAAGGGTCCCTATTGGTTTTCAAGCCCTTATCATAATGTGGTCCAGGGGTTCAATACCTTAAATTATTGTTGCCTCGCGGATCGATCGCGCTCCCATCTTGAGCCACCAGGCACTTCACGATATGGGTTAGGAGGTGTCTAGACTGGAAGGAGATCGGAGCCATCTGTCTCGATATCGCCCTTCTACGCATACACTGTTGATGAAGCTTGGTTGACGTTGTTCACGTGGCTCTACCCAACCATGGCGATCTCTTCCGTGATAGGTGATCTCGACAAGCCTGAGGCCTAGCCTAGTAGACTGCAGGATAGCATGTAGCACTTAAGCTCAAATTTAAGAGAAAATACCATATGCAACATCTAGGTGAATACGTGTACTTTGACCTATATAACTACAATTGTATAAAACCTGGTAGTTCTTCAAGTTTTGATATCGTGAACTGAAGCCCTCAAGAAGTCAGAAGCCGTTGACGACAGCGAACCCCAGCGAAACTCAACATCCCCTGTTCGTGCCAGCACCCCTGCAAGGGGCCATTCAGCCAATCGGCTGTCGTAATTCGCTACTTTAAACACTGTCTCCCAATTCGGCAGATTACCAAAAATGAGTTTCGAATTGTCTGAGCAAAGGATCCTTGGTGGTAGTTCTTCGGAGTTCCCCACCAATGATGGTATGTTGATAATGTTTATTTCCACTTTCGAGACATTGCTACAGAACCTTTAAGTATCAAGTAAAATTGGGAAGGTGACTGCACATGGGCAATTCTAACTAATGGTGTCATCAGAAACTCCGAGATCTCGAGGCTATGTTGATGAGGAAATGATGGCGACACTCAGGCTATACAAACCTGAATCATCAGGACTACCGAGCATGCCGCGGACCATAATTGAAGGCGATACTACGTGCACAACCCTCGGCAGCGATGGCAGTCACTGCCGCCCCGCACAGTGCAGTGAATACAAATATGCACCATCCTTAAGCATCGATGGGGAAACTACTGTTTCCGGGGCTTCATCTACGCTAAATGGATCTCCCACAGCCGTCTCTCAAGCTAAAATCGAAAAGACTTTGGGGCTCAGGCCTGATGACCAGTTTCGAATTCCAGAGTACATTTTCGATAAGGACGCAAATATCAATGTCAATGAGAGGCTCAAGCGGGACGGGGGAATTCTGCCATCACCAGGCACAAGGTCTCATCTACCTTGCCCATTTAGGTCACTTGATGGCTGTGAGGTGATGTTTGATGTCGAAGAGAAGAAACTTTGGAAATGGCATACATTGGAACATTTTCAAGATGTTAAACCACCTCAGATATTAACCTGTACTTTTGGGGACCATACTGGTCTATGTGGCGTGAAGTTTGTGATTGAGGATGGCAAAGAAGTGAAAAGAATCCAAAACTGGAGCGAAAAGCTGGAACACTTCGCCAAACACTATGAGGACATCCTGCACGCATTATGTTCGGTATTTGATGAAGAGGATCCGACCATGGGTGCCGATGCGCTCTCAGAGACGACCGATACCCCTGATGAGCACTTTGAAGCATATATTCGTCGGGAGAGAAGAAGGTTGGAGGGTATTAAGTCCGCAAATCACCTCCCTCCATCTTACGGTGGAGCCAGGCGAAGAGAGGTGGTGTATGAGCGCCGTTACCCTTACTCGGAACAACCCTTAGCTTCTTCCACTGCTACCTACTGCCTTACTAGTACTAGTGGAAACCGGGCCAACCGAAGTGAACGAATCACCTGGAGGTAGTCAATTTTGGTCACTATTAATACTACTGCGTCGTTTTCTAACTATGTACTCTCGTTTGGTTAGGTGGATATCTTGGTTTTTAGGGTCTTGGCCTTTTGCGTTCGTTCTTCTCGTTGTCTTTGCTGGGTTTTGATTTTGCAAGTTTTGGATATGTAATCATTCGTTGTATTAACTCAGCTCTGAATCTTTTGATCTTTTATGCGGATGGGGATCTGCATGGATTCAGTTTCACCTGGATATATGTGGCTCTCGATCGAGCTCATTCATGGCACTAAGTAACTGATGGTAAGGTCCTGGGCAGATTCTGGCAGCGTGACTGAAGCTGCGTATCCCAAGACCAAGCTGTCGTTCCCTATGATGCCCGATCAGAGCTGCATGCCCCATGCCCATCACAGTGTTAGTTTTCATATACTTATAACTACTCACACTAGTTACGAACTATGCTTTACAAATTGGGCTTCCCATTCACCAACCTTTGAATTGCTTTGGAGATTTGTGAGCACATGTTGACCTCGTTTTGATTTCATACCAGGCTATAAGGGCGTATGCCTCAACTGGGTAGTCATACCTGGAGTATCCATGTCAAGCAATCCAGTTGAGTACCTAGTACTTTCTTGCCTCCGTGGGAATACATGCTTGTCTTCCAGGTCTCTATCACATGCTTTGTTCCTAGAGCACCCTTGGAGGTAAAGTGGTAATTCCCCGCCTCTCTGCAAGTTATGGAACATAAACCGTCAGACCCAGAGTGGTACTCGTCCCTTATCTGTGGTGCCCAAAATACCCGTCTAAACCACGGATTCGTGGGCTTCTTTGCGCCCAACCAAATCTGTCTTACGAACCCCGAATAGAGAAGGAATCTGCCACCTAAGCCAAACAATAGCTGCAAAGCCCAAACAACAATCCGCAGTAACTACGCACCTGCTAGGTTCTTCCGATGCATCCACCAGGACCGCCTCGCGAACGAGGTGAGTTGGTAGCCAATGCGTCTCCTTCAGGCAGGTCTTTGCCGGTGTAGGCGGCTTAGGCTCGGAATTCCTGTTTGAGACTATGTGCCAGCCATGTTGGCATAGCAATCCGGAGTCGTCCAATGCTGATTCGGGTTCTTCCCCAGCTTCTCCGCTGATTCTGCAGGCTGATGCCGGTTGTAGTGCGCGCTGATCGTGAGGCTTGAAGAAGTAGCATCAGATGACCAACTGGGCGCATGTCGCTCAACGTATCCACCCAGCACATGGAAACGACGTCAAGCGGGATTTGGGTAGAGCATTCCCACCTTTTGGGCCCGTTTTTCTTGCTCTGGGCGTTCCCCGGTTGTGCCCTCTCATTCCCGATATAAACAATGATGAGTCTACCTCCGGAATACGCCTCCTAGTTTGTAACTAACGTGTATGCGTAAAAGTTGTACTCCCTGGTACTGGATTTTTTTATGATCGTGTTACCAGGTATCCTTGTGCTAACCAGACCAGGTATCTTTAGCTCTCAGATAACAGGAAATGCACGGTCAAGCCGTACCTGAAAGGCAAGTATATCCGATGTGTGCGCATACAAGCAGAAACCTGCACGCCATAACCCCACCAGTGCCGTTTTGGTATTTCTGCAGTCAAGGATGTCAAAGGGTGTCAAGGGTACCTAGCGTCAGCACAAATCTGACCTGTCGACTTTAAATCTATTGGTAACCGGTACCGTTACCGACGTAAAAAGCGGCATATCCCTGTCTTCCTTCAGCAAAGCTGTTTTGCGCTCCATATTCCCAGCTAATATTTCGATTTTTTCTGGGGCGTAGGCACCATCGTTCCCCGCCCGACTATCTCCCGTTCCATGGGTTCCTGGAGCGTGCGCCCGGCCCGAAACTTACGCAAACATCGGATTCCCACAGCCAATAAAGCCAGAACCTTGGCGGAACTAGGGGAAACAAATCCTGAAGTTCGGTGGCGAAGAGCTTATTTCGACCTCCTGTGTTTGGGCCCCCTCAGATTTAGGAATTATATTTAAAATTCCGTAATCCTAGCGAAAAGTTAGTTACTCTGGGGACTCTCCCCAAACATTTTCGATCGTAAAATTCGATTGAAACCGTTCCTCAAAATTTCATAACAAAAGCGGCGGATAATGGTCATACTTGCCAATGGCATTTCGTGTCCAAAGCCCAATCTGATTGTTGGCTTCCAAATAGTTTGTGCACCTTCAGCCTTAGGCGTCTTGCTGTCATTCATCCATGTGCACCCCCCAGCATTCCTGTCCACACTAGAGAGGTCCATTGCAACCCATCACATTGCCAGAGCCAGGAGATCAACAATCCAGCCGCTTGAGAATGCATCTACGGTGCTTCCGAAGATTCAGCCTCTTCAACTGAACGCGACTTTCCGCCGGAATACGGCTTCCGAATTGCCGCAGGACATAGGTTCTTGTACATTGCAAGGCTCTGGAGACTAAACCGTTTAATTAAAACATAAAATTTGAGCTTACATTTCCTAGGCTAGAGATATCCGTTCCTGATATTAGAAGAACTGTATGGCAATGCCGCATGACACCGGCTAGTCACATTGGAAACAGATCTGAAACTAATCCTGTAGACATAAGACCACGACTCGTTTCCAGCCATTATTGCGACGTAGCCAGGAAAGGTGTATCGCGGTGATAAGATTTCTTTTGGAAACGCAAACCAACAAAGAACATAATGGAATGTGTTTGGTGTTCTCACAGATCGGTGGTATCAGCAGCGACCACGTACAAAATGACGTGCTGAGCATCATGAGGTATTAGCTCCTGTTTACAAAGTGGAAGTCTACGGGAAGCTACAGATATGTTGGGGACAAACGTGCCCCTTTCTGTGGTATGGCAGCAAGGTACAAACGACATCATGATCATCTCCCCATGAGCCGTCGCACCACAAGACCAAGACCTACAGGAATGGATTTGTAATTTCTAGAACTGGCACACCATTTTATATCCAATTATGTCCTGCATACGGAATACCTGGTATATATCGCATCGTCCAACGGAGAGCCGCCTTGTGTCAGCGCTGGTAGCCGTCGCTTCTCTGATATCGACCTAAGGTATGAAGCCTATGCGCGAACATGAAATAGTTGTCTGCGACAGGTTGCCCTAGCACAGCATTGTAGCTATGATTTTGCAACGGTTTCCCGCATTATCTGGAAAATTAGGTATAGCTATGGACCACATGGGTCATCAGTATCCCATGCATGTTCTCCTATAGGATGAAAGTACTCCCGAAGTGCTAGGGCTTGCGAAGTGCTAGGGCGTTCGTCGAGCTCAGGAACGCATGCAGTAGACACCCGATATATTGAATGACGGCTCTTACTCATCATTGTCTGTGCAGAGTACCTTCGTCAATACATTGTATATCGGATGTAGGTTTTAAGTAGCGCAACTGCCCTGTTACACCGGTTTCGCGCGGGCAGCTGATCTGCACACCTGTGTCTTAAACCATCAGGAAAAATCGCTCTACTGTGGGGTAATGGAATGTGGTAGTACGATCGATTCCAAATCGTACCGCCAGCTCAGGCCCCGCACTTTGTTTTCTTTGCGATTAATGAATTTTAGAAGATCGCGTGTAATCTGTAATCCCGGCAGTTGTTTCACCAGCTGATATTAAACGAGAATACCACACCCACCTCGCTTGTAGCGTTTGCCAACGTTGCAGGCCGAACACCTGGCAGGGAATTAGTCGAATGGGTCTGGACATAAAAAAGAAATTGGACATTGTTCCTATCAAGCCGCGAAAGAGGTAGGTAAGGTTATTCTCGTCATCAATCGTGATGCCCGGGAATGCAGCTCATATTACACCACATTTCCAACTGGACGGCCCCACAACTGCATCCCAAAGCAAACTAAACCCTTCTGCTATGTATGAGGTAACTGGAGGAGGATTGGGTGGGGTTATTTGGCTGTTTCTCGGAGGGACAGATATGTTCGCCTAGTTTCAGACGAAAAAGCGGTGAATATCGGCACAGGGGTATGGCTCCTGCCTTTTCACTTGAGCTTCTGATACTGCCAGTCTAAGGTCTAGAAAACATTGTCTTTCATTCTTAACTTCACAAGACAGGGGCATTTTCTGCAAGTGGATTCAATTGATATAGGTGCTGCTGTTGTAGTTCCTTTCTTCACCTGTCGTGCAACGTTGTCACCCCAACCCGAGTGCCTAACCTCAGTTACCCTAATCTCTCCAAGATTTGTGACTAGACACAACCCGATAGGGTGTGATTGTAGAAGCTCGATTCACTACGGGTGAGTTGTTGTAAATGGTGTTAGGTGGCTGGCATGATGATGAAGCTGCGCATGCGCCCACACACCACCATTGACTAGGTGAGTTGCGGACCACAAGATTAATCGAGCAGTATCGGGTCTTCTTCTTAAGCCCTGGGTATCCGCGGTATAATCCGAGCCTGAGGTGGATAATAGCTGTAACATCTTCGCAGTTTTTTTGACATTTGAAAACTATTGACATATTTTGACAACTTCATATCCTTGTCGGCGTTTACGCCACCAATCACCAATCACAGTCGCCGATTCTCACTGAACACAGGGATTATAATCATGGCTGCTTCCCTTCTTCAACCAGCCTCACCTGGTGAGTTTGTGGCTGCTTAAAAAAATTTTCCAATTGAGGGGAAGATTCCACTAATTTCTGCGAGGTTGAAAAGGAGATGAATCAGCTGACCCACTCGAACCGAACCCCGCGGCTTTATGTAGTAACCGCAATCGCACACTCAGTGGTTCCTCCTATAGCTCCTCTGGAAGTGATTCCACAAACCTCACTTCACTTGATAGCGATAGCGACGCCGCGAGCGAGCCTGATAGAGAGTTCGATAGTTACAGCAGAGCCGATACTACCATTTCTACAGTGAATACTTGGGGTAGCGGGTCCACGGACTTTGGCAATCACTCCATAAATAGTGTACCATCGCTTCCTATTCAGTCAGAACGTGGTTCAGAAGGTGGTTCACAAGTTGGTGACGGTGACGGTGACATGCCTCGTTATATCCCGAACCTTGACAATCTTCACGCAAGCCGGAATGTAGATCATGATCCGGCACCAGGTACTCAATCTCACCTCCCATGTCCTTTCAGATGGGATGGTTGTGAGGTGAGATTTGATATCGCAGAGAAAAAGAAATGGATATTTCATTCGTTGGACCACTTCAACGGTGTCACCCCCCCAGTGCATCTAATCTGTCCACATGGAGATTGCGCCGAGCGGTTCGTGGATGAGAACAGAAACCGAAACTGGAAAAACCGAATGGAGCATTATGCTCGGCATGTCGAAGAAGAGCTCGAACAACTTCGTGACCACAGTGGCTGGGCAGAGGATGATGACCTTGACGTTGAGGGAATGGGTATCCTTAATATGCCAGACAAGCCTGACATCAACTTCCAACAGTACATGATCTACCATGGAGCCAACAGACTTGGCTTGGATGCTGTGATCAACCCCAAGCCCCGATCGGAACTCGACAGTATCCCCCGCGGATATATGAATCGAATGCCCCTAGCCTATGGTGGGCCTCGCTTCAGAGAGGTGGTTTACTTCCCAGTTGATCATCCTGTTGAGAAGAATCTGGATTCGAGGTCTGCTGGTGCAATGTATGTCCGTGATAGCCGTAGGACTGGCCAAGCAGCGAAGGTCTTGGCTGCTAGAACTTCCGGAGAGTCCTTCAAGCCTGCCAAACCCAAGTTCCCCCATCAATATAACCTGGGCAGTGGCAGAGAGGCCAGCGAGCGAATCATCCAAATGTGATCTCTAGTCTTGGACTTGACAAAAACGATTTTCTTTATGCGTGGTAGGTTTTTGAACTTAAGGCGGATACCTTCGTTCGGGAGTTCGGCTATTTGATTTTTACTTTCCGGGTTTGACCTTGAATTGAAAACTTGTGTGACTGTCTTTTCATTTCTTCGTTCTGGGTTTACTCACTCGTTTCTGCTTTTGGGGGCTTTTTCTTTTGTTTCCTGGTGCAGGCCTCCTCGGGTCGTGCAATCAGACTACCCTCTCGGTCACGTTTTTTGGGGGGTTTGAGCAACCACACTAGGTTCTACCACGAGACTACTTTAGTAGAACTTCCGTGGCTTCTAGTTGTTTTGATTTCCTGGTGCAGCCCCACTCGTTTCTAGCGGTTACTTCTAAGCGTTTTTGGTTTCCTGGTGCAACCTCACTCTTTTTTCGCTCGCATGGGTTCAGTCTTCGTTCCGGGAGGATTTCATCATATCTTGTGGGATGTATCTCAAGCCCCGGCTTTGAGAGAATATTTACCCCGTCGTCAGCAGGGGCTGCCTTTGTATGAAGAGTACCCACAGATAGTGCTTTATCCTGGATTATCTACTTGCTTACCTCAGTCACCACATTCACTCCTTGCGACTCTTGGGCGAGGGCAATAATGTAATGGAGCTTCCATTACGTTTATGGTTGATGGAGTAATTAACCCAAAGCCTCTACCGTTGTAATATATCGTCCCGACATCAGCTGTATTGTATCATCTGTCCGAAGAAAACTGCAATAATCACCCCTTTGCCTCTCCCGGCATCTCTAAAACTCCAGCAGAAAAACATTTGTGATTAGACTGCTGGGAATTGCTGTGCTAGCCAGATTTAGTCTCGAGACCAAGCCAGATTATGATTGGATCCTTTGATTTGGTACCCTAAGGCGTCCAACCGGGTGATGTCGAAAGGTACTCCAGAAGCTTAGAACCCGAATTGGTGGGAAATCAAGTTGAAAGGGAGCGGGAGCGGGCCTTGTGAGTTCTCCGGTTGCGTGCCGCTCTTGGTATTTGGGCTAGTCATACTTTGCGGCTCTGCTGAAGCATCTGATAGTCTTCAATCTGATTCAAACTCGGCATTGCCAAGCGAATCATCCCGCTGCTAATAGCTATATCCAATTGAGGTGTTCGGTCCGGTACGATGATAGTTTCTGAAGGCTAACCAACCCCGATATATGCATCGTTTGGGAACTTGAACACCGAACTGATATTGAGTACAGCACAGAATGAATTGGTATCAATAAGCTAAGCCCCTCCGATGACGGCGCACCTTCCGTTTTAAACCTATTAATTATATACATCATTAAAGAGATTTAGCCTCAATTGCAAATATAGAGCTACCTTATTCTGCGCTTTCATGTCCTTCATTAAGTCCTCGGGTCCCTCATATTGACGGGGATTGATCCTGTAACTTATCGTGTTGCTGATAATACTTTTATCCTAGTTAAGTCCTGCGAAGGGGAGTACTTAGCAGGAGCCTGCTGTCGTTCCCAGCTTTGTTGCACTGCCAAGACATATACTGCAAGAATCACCCCTTGATTCTGTTAAAATTGTGTGGCACATACCGCACAAACAGCAGGTTACATAATTCTGACCGGGTCGGGAACGACTAAGCCTGGCTGACCGCTCATAACATCAGCGGCGCACTCTTGCAAAACCTGAATACAGTCCTTACAAAGGCTCGCTCTATATAGCAGCGCTCGCCTGCATTTATTTTGTAGAATAGAGACTATATATACATCACACAATACTACTTCTCGTCTGCATCCTATCTTATTGGGTGGAGTGAATCCTCATCGACCACATTTATTCACCGCTGTGCTATTATCCACGCATCGCTGTCTAACAGATTCAAGATCAGGTATTTAGTTTTTTGATCAAGATTCATATTGTCCCTCCCGAACCAAGGCTTGGCAAAAGACTAAAGCAGCTGGTGATACAGACTTTAGACTTAGTCTGGTTTGGCCGTAACGAACTTGATTAAGGCAATAGGTGGGCATGCAGCGATATCTTTCTCAGCCTGAATGAGAGCATTGGAAATTTCGCAGGGTATGGGGTTCCAACAGCAGAGTTATCCTCCTGCTCTCTTCCTTCTCGCTTCAATGCAACACCAGTAGCCTGGGTTCTCAAATATACAGACTAGGATCAACGTGATAGTATTCCCAGATATTGTTCTCGGTACTTCCATGGTTACCTGGAAAATTAGTATTTCATTCTAGTGTACAATATATGTACCGTAGAACCACGACGCAGGCACTTCCCGATTCTCTATAAGAATAAAAGTCAACCGCTCTCACACCAAATCAGATTATAATCTCTATAGGCACATTCTTGTAGTTCTGGGATTCTAGATGATATTCTTTTAGAAAATACGGCCTAGCAGGGGGGGTAATTGCGCAATACCTTCAGGGATGCTTATCGATAAGAGTGCCCCTCCACCATCAACTCTAACCCCTGATAACGGAACAACCCGATCGGGGCTCAGTTTGATACGTTACGTTGAGCCGCGGCCTCTTATTCCTAATACCGCTTATATCCATAGGGTTGTTCCTGTTTTCATTGAGGCCTCCTGTAGGTAGAGCTCGTAGAGTAGGTTGACAGACTTCATATGACAAATAGATTCACTCGCTAACTTGTGTCTGGGGCCAAATAACATTGGAAGCATTCATGGGACCAGGTACAGGGATATTTAGAATGATATCGGAAGTCCCTCAACCATAACGATATCCCTCACCATTGGATGGATATCCTTAATTGTTGTTTAAGGACCAAAGTTGCCTAATGGACTGCCTTACAATCAGGCACCCAACCAATGACCAAACCGGATGCTTGTATGAAAGTTCAGTGGAGCTTGAGCCACAAAGGTTTACGTATATGGACTTAGGCTTTATCAATAATATAAACATACCGCTCAACCTTATGTATTAATTACCTCCCCAGGACTGACGCTCTGAGTGTGCATGTCGCCCAACTACCATAATGGCTATGCTCCTGGGACACGCCCATCACCAGTAATAATGGAGAAGATCTTCCACCCGGCGGCAGAAATCAACCCCCATAATCATGCGACATCCTCCCCGGATTTTTGATGCTCCTGCGATTGCGCTCTACTGTTTACAGGACACGAAAGTTTTATTGCCTTGTACTTTCAATCCGTTGGACGGCTGAGACATCTGCAGATCATACGTGCATAATGTCTCTACATGATCAATAATCCCTGTTTGCTATTTTTAAGTCTTGGTTCTCGAGGTTACGCAGCATCCGGTTCGCAGCGGGCCGGTACCCTAACTAGCGCTTAGACTGAAACCTAAGACCTGGGCGGGGTTCTGCACTCAGCCACATGACAAGGTTCGCCGCATGACAAGCTAATTAAGACATTGAACTCACCCGGGGAAGGTGCTCCTGGTACCGGGAAGGGTCAGACAGGGGACACGGGCACCCGCCACATCCCTCGTGGCAAAATACAGAAGCATTGTTAAAAACTGTACCTGCGCCAGTGGGCGCGAGCTCCAGGCCGGCTCCCATATTTACCCTAAAAACGTCCCGGGAGTGTCGGTTTGCGCGCAGACCGATTCCGCAAAATTAATCGCCCATCACAAGAGAGATTGACCCAGATGGTTCACACGATCCGAGTCTGCGCGCAAGTCTCAGGCAGTGAGACATAGATGCGGAGACCTGAGACTCGGTAAACTAGCAATGCAACCGGGGTCCAATGCAGGACTAAAAGGGCGCCGGACTAACCCTAATGGGGGCGGCTACCCAAATTAGGCTACGACAACCTAAGTCTGCTTGGCACTAGTTTCTAGTTTCCTCCACGTTTTGCCCTCCCCAACAAGTTGACTAGGCTCATAGGTTACCTATCACTTAAGTACTTTAGTCTGGGCTGCTCAGAATTCTCCCCTGGAGCCCGCTCGCAGTCGCAGGCGGGATAGTGTTTATGCTGAGCCTTAAATGATTTCCCGAGAGTTGATACCGGTTGTAACTGAATTTGGGAGAACTTGATCGCAACGGCAACAATTGCCCCCAGCCAACTAATATTTTTCATCTCTCATGTGGTTATCTGTGTAACATAATAAGCGCAGAGATTCATCTCTCGCGAGCAACGATATCTACTCTTTGCGTCCGTTTCTGGGACCATTCACTTGTGGATCTAAGCCGCCACTCGGTGTAGTTCGGCAAAGCGCCTCCGCTCAAAGCCACCACGTTAATTAATGTATGGGGGCTCCCTATGTGGTGTCATTTCAACTTTTTTCGCTTGGTAACAATCAAAAGTGGCGTGGGACTTTCTCTCAGTATCGTCCATGTTCCTACAGTTGCAAAGGAAACATGGGGTTTGTGAATATAGATAGCCACAGAGGAAAACAGTTCACAGGGGGGGCTAAAATGTATACAACATGGCCTGCTTTCAAAGATTCTGGGACCTAGATGTAACTCAAGATTTCCTTGTTCTGTTGATATCCCTTCCCGAGACACTGTTCTATCCTGTAAATGATGTCGAGGCCGTCACAGGCAAGCAATAGTTCTTGGCACAGACGGGGCGAGACAAGTAATGTATTGAAGAAAGGTCCCCTATGTTATGCGTATGTATGATCGTGGTGGAGTGTGGCAGAAACTGTTACCTTTCCGTAATATCTCGGCATCTTCCCTTCCGACAGCTAGGCATGAGCGGAACACATTAGGTTGTGTGGATTTTGCTGAGTAGCGGAGAACTAGGATATGACTGCACGGTGAGATTGTGGTGTTGATATTGATAGACAAGTTGGGTGCTGGCTATGTCTAGAACTCCTTGCCTACTTAACTTCTGGATGTTTCGTCTTTTGCGTGGGAGTGGCACTATTTTGTTCCCATTCTAGGAAACATCCGAGGGATATTTCTAGCTTTCTATACCGATTTTTTTCATGTTTTGGTTCATCCAGAATCCATACATGACAGTAGCTGTAATATTATTCCGTTACGTAAGGAATCTGTTCAATTTGAGGTTCAAGGGGGAAATTTTGGAATACCGTATTCAGGGTAACCGGTGGTGGGTTTCTTCCCTTGGCATCAACGACAATTTCGGTCTTGCCCACAATTATCTCTGGGGGTTGCTCTCTTAGTTATTATAAGAAATGTTCCGTCGAATTGTAGCAGCAGCTAATGAACTAAACCAAAAGTGGTAGAATGAGATGAGGTTACTCTTGTTAGAACTAAGCGTGCTTCACTATGAATGTCAAGCGCGTTGGCTGAGTGAGGAGATGATATATTCGATGATGATATGGGGGTAAAGTAGGGGCACATAGTGCAGGTCGGTATCAGAGTGCCAGTGAGGTGGAGAGAAAATCCAAATGTGTGAATGATTGGTGGGTTGGGTATTGTGGGGAGCCGGGTACCTGTGGGTCGGCCGTGGAGGCACAGCAGGAGGAGGGGAGACTGACATTATCTAGCCCTCTTAAGATTTAGTCCGCATTGAAGTGAATGATATGTACTACGGGGAAATCCCAAATAACGCTCTACCCACGCCTGCCTCTGTGGAGGGTCGTAAGCTTCAATTCAATTAGGGGCCAGCGGCGGCTCGAGCCTAGCCAGCGGCCTCACGGCTTCACCATGGGTCCCAGATCAAAAGTTCCTATCAAAAAAATACCGCGAAGGAGCTGCTGACTTTCCTCAACCTCCTCCAGTTTCCTCAACCTCCTCCAGTTTCCTCAACCTCCTCCAGTTTCCTCAACCTCCTCCAGTTTCCTCAACCTCCTCCAGTTTCCTCAACCTCCTCCAGTTTCCTCAACCTCCTCCAGTTTCCTCCCAAGAAGTCAACATGCCCCCCTTTAACCTACATCTATTGGAAAGCGTTTCTGCCTAAAAAAAAGTTACAGGTTCCTTTCAGTTTCACTTTCTGCACCGTACAAATGCACCCGTGAATATAGCCTCAAGCCAGCAAGGTCTCCCCCCCCAGACTAATGCCGGCAAGATTTTTTTATTGATAAAAAATTACATGAATAGAGCCTGATGGACCATGGCAGGAGTTTGGGATCTTTGACGCCTTCAATTAAGGCCGGTGGGGGCTTCTGTGAGTGGTGGGTGACTGGGCCTACTACTATCCCATCTCATCTCTCATCCATCATCTTTCCATGAACCATCCTAGTCATATATGTTCTGGGCTCGCGGGCAGTTAATATAATTACAACTCAATTTGGTAAATGTCAATCGAACCAAACATTCCGCTACACTCAAAACTCCCTACGAAATTATTTTTGGCCGACCATGTTCAGATCACGTGCCCTTCCTTTTAAGACGGCAGACAAGAGAATAAGAGGAGGATTCCAGGAGGATTGCCTCAGGCCCTTCGAATGAAGAACATGTTGACGGTAACGACCTATCATCCTCATCTCTTATGAGGTATGTAATGGAGAGGAGGATGCCGAGTTCATTGCTATTGTAGAAACCTACAACGTTTCCTTTGCAATAGGCACTTGAAATTAATTTCTTATTCACGGGGGGTTTTGAATCCATCGGGGTTCTTATACATGAGGGCCTTATGGCTCAGCAATTAGGTCCGGCCACCTTGTGCTGAACATCAATGCGCTGTATGGAATTCAGTGAGGTGATAATATCTTTTGTATACATCTTATGGCACGATTTCTTTTCACATTAGAAAAAAACCCACTGTTTCCTACTTAGCGGATCTGGGTAAGGCGCAAGGCGCTATATCCTTAATCACAGGTGTTTTCTTGTATGCGGATTTCTATGGTACCTTCAATTCCACAATTTTAAACCAAATCGAAGCAGGTTCTAGACTTATGCAACAGTTAGATGCTGTTTTACAGTATCATAGACAGGCGGATCAGGACCAAATGGAAAAACGCTTTAAGAGATGTTATTATTTTGAGTTTGTGATATTTTTTTAAATTTTTTTTTTAATCCTCGGATACTCATATGCGGCCCCGATGGCATGATAAGCCAGCCGGAAACCCGACTGGAGAGTAGGGAAGAGGACAAAAACCACAGTCTGAACTCCATCAATTGTTAAGCAAGTCTGGTGTATTTAACCTTTATCCAACTGAAGAGCTCTCACAGCTACCGACCTTATAGGCCTAGAGAATGACATTCCAGATCCTCTGACTGCTAGCAAACCACAACTACATTAACCAATGTTGCTCGCCAGGCATCTACAACTACTCATATTTCTGCCGAGGCTTTAAGAATGATCAATTTATTGAATGCGAGAGTATCAACGGATCATGACAGTGGTAACCTCTTAGTTCTAGCTGAATGAACACAAATTGGAGAAATCGACTTGGAAATATATGGATCTATTGTATTTTTATATTGTAAATCAGTACTCGTAAATCAAGTACGTTATACACTAAATCGAGAAATTATTTAAATTGTCCCTGGGCGGCCCAAAACATATATATGTTCAGGGTCGTTCCGGGATTCAGGCCATACCAGTATGGCCCGGGCAGTTGCGGAATTACAGGGCCGTTGCGGGGTGGCATATATATCACTCCGGTGGTATGTAATTTAGCAAGTTGAGAGGAAACCGAGCCTATTGTTTTATACATGAGATAGTACATAAGAAAAGTATATAAAAAAATTAAAAAAAAATGTACAAGAAAAGCTCTGCTTGTGCAATCCCCCGCTTGCTCAATGCCCTGCCAGCGCTTATATTGAATTCCTACAGGGGTGCTGTCCTGACCCAGTATGGCAGTAGGCAGTACATGAACGCCCTTTCTGGTTTGCACCACAGATCCAGCAGAGGCAAGACGTGCAACCTCATGAACGACTTCGGTTCTTGGTTTTGCCATGCCAATTGAATAGACTCAAGGTAAACTGGTCTAATACTAGAAGGACGCCGCTCTAATTATTTAGTAGGGTAGTATCGGTCCAATAGACTAAATTCACAGTATAGTTGATGTCGGTCAGGGTGGGGTTTGTAGACAACCTGGCAAAAGATCCCGCGATGGTCGGTAGAAGCTTGGTCAATCTAGGAGTTCGCAAGCTAACAAGATCACCTGTGCAACGGTATCTATCTTGTGCCGTTGCTCATATCGACTGCAATTTGATTACGAATTGTTGTTGTACGCTTTCGGATCCTTGCAAGCATCATATCGGTATTCGGTAGCTGGATCCTAGTGGAAGATAGATATTCATCCCGGTTGTTCCCCTCTTCCTCCTGCACATCCTCCTCCTCCTCCTTCTCCCTCCTCCTCATCTTCCTCCTCCTCGCCCTCCACCTCATCCTGCTCTTCAGCTTCATCATTCTGATTACCTTCTAACATTTGAGGCATGCGAGCTGGTAGATCATGTATTTTTTGCTTGAATACAACTTCATATGGGATATAGCCAGTTGTTTAATGGGTCTAAAAGTGTAAATTAGCTTAATTATAAAATTGTGTGAATTTAGAAAATGGTTACCTGTTGATTCATTGCTAAGATTGCCATAGGTAGAAACTGTCTCCATTGGTTTACACCTGTTTTACCTTTTGCTATTCGAATCTTTTGCTTAAGTACCGTATTTGCCTGTTCTATTAATACTTGAGTTTGTGGATGCCTTGGACGTCCATGTATTAATGTAACCCCATAAGATTCCACAATACGAATTACCTCACCCTAAGCTCATTACCGTTATCACACTGAAGAATCTTTGGTGGACCAAATTGATCCACACTATGAGTGCCATGGCAACTTTCACACTTTCTTTAGACTTCAGAGGATGGGCACAAGAATACTTGCTAAACTGATCTCGAATATGTAAAATCCATTGGTATTTTCCATCTGGATCTACTCGCAAATCAGTTAGATCAATTTGCACTAGATTGTTAATAATGATTGGCTGTAGGTAGTGGACCACGACTTTGACTCTTGTTCTTTGACCTAATGTTTCTGCTACATAATAACCTTCATTTCGGTATACCTCTATACAGTCTTTTTTTTTGGATAGGTCGCCTATGCTATCCCCAATGTTCTTTGACCAGATGTTTCTGCTATAAAATAACCTTCATTTCGGGTATGCCCCGATTTAGTAATTATAGCGTCTGTAAAGTCGCTGTGGCCGCTATGGCAATTTTGATCCGGGCTATACCGGTATGGCTTGACGGCACGGCCCTGAACATATATATCCTGCGAATGTCACTCTCATGTCTCCTCCTATTTTTGTGTTTTATGAGGAAGTATGTCTCCTCCCACCTCTGTGCTCAGGTAGAGAACGAGGGAACCCGCTTTTTCCCCTCCACTCCTCCGTTAGAACCGCCAGAGGCCTATGTTAATGAAACTGATTTTTGTCCGACTTTCCTTTGGTAATTATAGGGATACCGGCCCCTGCGCCCTCTGATATTCTTTTTATTTTAAAGGTATACTTGCAGTTAATTTTAAGGCCATCGCGGAGCCCTGGTGGTCCCCATACGAACCCCTATGCCTTCAGAACAACAGGCCCACACACGTAATACCTCCCCAACCAAGGAAAATGCAAGCAAAATACAAACGAGAGAATAAATTATCCCATCCTTAACATCCGCACTTCCAAATCACAGGTCTAGCTCAGCAAACAAAGTCTCCACCAGGTCCACAACCACGGTCCTGTTGCTGTCCCTTTGCTTCTTAAACACCCTCTATTTGAGCGCGAGCGCTCTTTGATAGGTTGGGTAGAAAATGCCTGAAATCCTGCACAAGATCAGGTGCCGACCTGAATAGCTGTATGACCCCCGGGAATACATCCTGCAACGATTTTGATCCTTTTTGATAGTTCTGCAACAGTTCTAAGAAAGCTTGGTAGATTTCGGGTCTCTGGGTAAAACGAGTCTTGACTTTGCTTATGTAACACATAGCTTTCTTGAAATCAATCTGGGTTGGTGCCTTCGTTGTGTTCTTCATACTTCCCTCAAAAGCCCTTCCAGCATACTTGCCTACCAGTGCGGGGAACTCGGCAGAATATGTGTCAGTATTGATGCAGTGTGTTTCATATGGTGTTTTGATGAGAATGCGAACCCCCTGCCACGTGTGTGCACTATATCTAAGGTAATAGCTAGGCGGCAGGAAATTTCGGAATCCAAATAACAAGACTGGGCTGCTTTGGAAGAACAGAATTGAGGTGTTGCGAACCACTTCAAGCTTGGATATACTGGTAGGTCAGAAAGAAGAGATTAGCATGGGTCATGTTACGTGGAGGGGGGCTATACCGATCTAGGGATTCCTGCCTGGATAATCGCCATGCTCTGAGGATGGACAGCCATAACTGGTACGAGTCCAGTTTGATGTGAGATTTCACCCAATCAATGAAATCCAATGCCCCATTCGATGTAACTTCATACGGCTTAACCTATGAGGTATTTAGTCATATCAGTCCCGTTGTCACACACCGCAGGAGGTTCTCTCGCATTCTTTACGGACAACGCCAGCTGTATGACCTTCCCTGCTGGTCGATTATACGGCTACGATTTCTCGCAACCCTGGTCCCCGCATACGGCTAAAAGGATATGGCTTCATGGTTCACCTACAGACGTGTTCCATCCGTTCGCGAGCGTAAGGTTTAGTACCATTCCCGACATCATGATTCGTAACAAACGTAACTCTTCGAAAACACGGTCCTTCACAGCGTTTGTATGCTCCGTTATCTGGTATGCTAGGCCACTCGTAGCACTTCCATTTCTCAAATAATTTGTTATTAGTACTAGATGGTTCAGGAATAAGTCCAAACAGGGGTTGAATGTTCCTGAACATACGAATTATATAGTGTCACTAACAACAATATAGTCTCTCGTTGATTTGTCAAATCCGCTTTAAGATGCAGCACGTCCTCTTTCTTCAAAACCATCCACCCCAATTCCCGCCAAGTATCCAACTTTATATTCTTGGAACCACCTTTTTGTATGGCTCTGTGATACTCAGAATGAGCTATGTGATGGCGAATTGCATTTAGAATGCTCAGCAGTTCGCGATAGAGATGGGCATATCGCCGTTGATTGGTAATTTGTCGTGCGAGGGGAGTGACGGAGTTTACCCTGAGGCATGTGCGGTGGAAAAGGTCGAGTTCGGCGATGAGTTCGTGGTATTCGCAGGTTGTACTCTGGGTTTCACAGAGGGCTGTTTTGATGTGCACCGCAAGTTGAGTGACTGCGATAATGTCTCCCACAGAATCAAATGTAATCGCCAACTGCATATTTATAGGTAATTTCTATGGGATTTGTAAACGATATCCACTGGAGATGGGGTGAATTATTACTTGTTGATGGCCTCAGTTTGCGTTGGAGTATTTGATCTGCGATGTCGGATTGTGGGCTAGACTGCTGACTCAGGCATGGCCCCCAAATAGTTCTTCGCCAAGGGCCTCAAAATGTAAGGGATCTTTGTGTGCCTGCATGGTATTTAACGAGGCTATATTTCTTTGAAGATAGTCTAGAATTGCAACTATCAGGGTTGGGTACATTCTCCGCTAAGTATACAGCGCAGGGGACTTGTGCCAGACTGATAGTATGCAGCGACTGGTGAATATGCGCAAAGGGGGGTAGTCTACCTAGTAGCAGTAGAGATAGTCTCAGCACTGATCCTCACACAGTATATCCACTCCTCAAGTAGTCCAAATCTAGCCTGGTGGGGTACCTCGTAGGTCTATGCCTACTACCTTAGCCTCAGCACTATCCGTACTACCTACCAAATAGGATATGATCATTCCGGCAACACCTAAAACCAGACAGAACTAACACCCTTCACGAGTTATTCTACATTCCGGAGCTATCTTGGAATGAATAGCATGTAGTATGGTTGGCACAACAGCCCCCGCCTATTCAGCATGCTAGTATTCCAATTTCCTAAATAGGTAGTCGCTTCCAAACCTGGCAAGCTGCGTGAGTAATTAGTCAAGCCTAAGCGACAAGTATAAGCCTAAGCCACAAGAGGAAGTTAGGGGAGGGGGAAGTCTGGTAGCTCAAGAACGGCTTACTCATCATTATACGTACATGCGAAATTAGACACAAAGTTCGCTTCGGCCTCACACCACTCCGGATGGGAAGATAATTCTTCCATCCTTCTTCCCCTGCCAGGTCCCATCCACCCACCCACAGACACTCCAGCAAAAGCACTGCGTTTTGGGGGGTCCATCAATCGTATACACAACATAGCTCCTCCACTCTCACGATCCGGTGTCTCCACCGCTTCTGGGGGCCCCTATACTGTACATCGATTGGCCCTGCTACTTAATTGCCTTCTCCTCTAACATGATCCCTCACTTTACTAATCAAGAAGCTTTATGACTAGGCATACATTTCACGCAGCATGCGAGCCTAACCCTTCCACACTCGATAGAAGGCTGGCAGTGATTTGTGGGGGGATCCTACCTTGAAAATCAGCCGAAGCTTGAATAGCTGATGGGAATGCTAAAGGGAGATAGCCGCAGGATTAAAGAAAATGAAACCAGCGGAAATGTATTACGGTACGTTCCAGAGGGGGCTCCATAATCCATCATGCGCAATCGATAGATGTATGTAGACCTGGGTCATGTGGTGATTTTAAATGGGATTAACTTGGGGCTTGTTGAAGGAGTAGGAAATCGTGCACTTTTGTTTTACATGGGGGTTCCAAGGGTCTATCGCACTTGGGAGAGTTACAACGCATCCAAAAAAATTGCCATAATTAGATACATTGACGTGGTGACACCTGCGATATTATTCTCATATTCTCAACACAAGTTCCACACGAGACGCATCTATCAGCGAGAGTGGTGGAATATCCACAAATAAGCCAGCGTCGAGACCCCGCCGTGCAAATCCCATTACTAGTAAGTGGCAGACTACGTTCCGCATCTATAGATAGTTTAAATTTCTCTCCTTGTGAACTCCGCCTGGCTATTGCACCTGTATATAATTCTATTTCTATCTGCTGACAACACAACAGAAATTTCTCCCGATGTGCATACCCCTTCACCCATATCCCACGGCTGTTCACCCTCGCACGCGAAGCTAGGCTGTGTTCGGGAGGGCGTCCGGGCAGGGGTTAATACGTCTAGTGGGATGTTATTTGAGATGAGGCGTGGGGGATAGGGGCAATGATTAACAAGAGGTTTTTTGGACCTCGGGAGGCAGAAAGTTAACGATGCCGAGATGGGTGGAAGGAGGGGAGTGGCGCTGAAAGTGGGTTAGAAGATAGGTCTTTGTAGCAGAGTTCGACCCCTGCTCGGGGCGAGTGATTCATGAGTGATAAGTCAGGGTCTACTACGATTTATTTTCTCCATTGTGCCAATAAAGAGGTTGTGTATTTTATTGCCTTCCATTTTATTTGTTGCTATTAACCTACAGAATTGACAGCCCTGGAAACCGTTGGTGATAGTCTAGCCTAGGAAGTTACTTACGTACGCGAGCTAATTGCAATCATGCTTCCCACATGAACTATATTTCAGACGCACCTATATAATCTATAGTATAGTATTATTTAAACTCTTTAAATTATCTCATGACCCCATAATAGGGAAAAATCGATATTGATTACAGCAGACTCCGAGGGGCGCTATGTATACCTCTAGAGAGTATAGCTACACTGAGGGGAACCCTCCGCCTCCCGCTCCCCTAGGGCACATCATATCAATCCTTGTTGTCATCTCTCATTTCTCTCTCCCGAGGCTCCACCTCAAGAGGGTTCTCGGAAAATCATAACCGAATATCTCCAAGTCCATCTCATCTGTTTTCTTCTGCTCGTTCCGGTGTTCTGTTAGGAGGCTGGTGTTCCTGTAGGCTGCGTCCGGTCTGACTCGGAGCTCTTTGAATTAATTTCTGATTCGTCCTTGTCGCGTACGGGACCCCGATTCACCCGTGATGCCGTGATACTGCTGGGCGGGGCCCTCGCCGATTGGAAGTCGTGCAGGATATCTCGAGATGCAGGGTTTTTGAACGAGGGGTAAGGGATCGCGACGCCGTTTCCCCGGAGGATTGTGTTGATGATATCGTTGCCACCACCGCGGGCTATCTGGTGGTGTTGTCCCCTTGTCCCTAGCTGTTCTGGTTGTTCCGTTATGTATATAATCCTGTTTCCGCTGTATTTTTTCCCAGCTCCGCGTGGTGGTCGCTTGGGACCAATACATTCCTATTACGCACGTGATTTCCTTCCACTATTTCTATACAAACCTGGCTGGTTTTGGCTGGCCACATTGCTACCGATATCGCTACTCATATAGCTGCTCGTGTCGCTACCGCCTAGAAGGGGTATTAGCCATCCCAGCCGACATGGAGGTGCAGTATTATGGGATCCGGGGGGTGCTCTCACGTAGGGGTCTGGCTGGTTTTAGCTGGCCGCATTGCTGCCGATATCGCTGCTCACATCGCTGCTTTGTGTTGCTACCGCCTGGAAGAGACATTAGCCATCCAAACCGATATAATATATATCCTTATAATATATATTTATTCCTGTGAAGCTTCCAAAACTAATAAATATGTGATAAATATGGCTGTTCCCGATGCCATGCCAAGACTCTTTTTGTTCGCAGATGCCAAGATGTGGTTTTTTTTTTTTTTTTTTTTGGAGTCTATACGCCTAATCAACCTAAGGTTATGCGGCGCCCCCGTTCCCTCCCCTTTAAAGGTTCGGTACACCCACGGGAAAACGAGCTACATAAACGTCCTACCTTCCAAACCAAAGAAATGTCTAAGGAAATACCCCTCTTCCGCCGCCACACCCTCTACCGGTCCGTCCCCGAATAGGTGTATGCTTCCGCCTCCACGCCCCTTCCGGCCCTCTCCATACATATATGAATCATCCGCCTCCACGCCCCTACCGGCCCTCCCCTGTCAACAAATAAGCTAGTAGGAAATCAGCGCAAGTCAATTTTAGAGAAAAACGTCTCCACCAAATCGACTGTGTAAAATCCCTTCACGTCCTTTTCCTTCCTGGCCCACCTTGCCCTATCGTCCATATCTTCCCATGGGCTCCACCTCCGCCCTATAACCTCTCCATGCGTACAGACCAAGGCTACGTGCTTGCCTGTCTCTGCATATCTTCCGCATTTCCGGCATTCTGAGTTTTCCTCTTTTCCGATCTTGTGGCGCCAGGCTTGTAGGTTGCCTTTTCCGGTGCGACATTGGACGTATGCGACTCTTGCCTTCCTATTCCATTTCACTACTCTTCCCATCCCCGCACCCTTCGTTCTTCTCTCTTCCTCTCTCATTTTCCTCCATGCCTACTTCAACCCTCCCTCTGTGATTAGGGGGTCTTCGGGGTATAAGTTTGTGGCTTCTTTGGCTAGTCGATTGGCTTCTTCATTACCGTGCAGTTCATTATGAGCCTTGACCCATCCAAATGAGACTGTATTAGGACCTAGCCTAGATTATCTTTCTCTTATCCCTTCCATCACTATCTTGAGGTCGCGGGTCCTTGCTTTTCCTGTACGACCTGCCTTCTTCACTGCCGCAATTGCTGCTTGTGAGTCTGACAGAATTAATACGTTGGATTCACTTGGTGCATCCTCCAGTGCCCCTCTTACTCCACATACTTCCCCATCCCACACTGTTGCCAGCTTGCCTAACGTGGCCCCTCCGAGTCTTTTTCCTCCCTCTACATACCATCCACCTCCCACCATCCCATCCTCATTCATACTGCCGTCCGTGTAGACTCCCGTGGCGTTGCAGTATTCCCTAGCTTGGTTAATGGCCTCCGTCCATACCTCTGCCTTGGATTCTGCTTGAGCCTGGAGTTTGATCTCCGGAACCTCTACCCTTACCACTTTCCCACCATAGCTCAAAATCTCATGTCCCTCCTCTTTCAATACTCCTGCCTTGCTTTGGATCGCTGTCAAGACGGATATGAATCCATCTGGACCGACAGTGTATTCTTGACCGAAATCATCCCACTCTCTCCCAGCTTCCTCATTCCTTCCCGTTCCATCGTCAAAAATCAAGTCTCCTAATGCAGTGGTGTCCCGCATAATTTTTCCCATGAGTCTGGCTTGTGCAGTATCTAATGCCATCCTCGGAGACTCCACACCCGCAATCTGGCTAACTAGCTCAATCTTGGATCCGTGTGTCGCGTTGACACATTTTTTTAGAGCTTGATATTGCAATTGCTCAAACTCCTTCTCCCAGTCCCTCTGTCCTCTCCATCCTAACTCTGACCTCCACAAGGCTATTGCTCGGATCATCCCAGTGTAGATCTGTCTCCAGCTGGTGGCACTATCCTACTGAGAATTTCCTAACCCGTTGAATTGTGCGAGCATGGCTCGTGCCTTCTTGATTCGGGCTTTCCAATATTCTTTGAAGGTCAAGCTCTCGTCCATGATTATCCCCAACCATTTCACCCACTTCACGTCCTTATTCTTTTTCCTCCTCTTTTTTTGTAGGACTAGCCTTTCGTGCTTCGAGTCTTCGAGGGGAAGGTGATTCTCCGCTGCTATCCTGCTTACTATTTTGTCCACCTCATCTAGTACTTCGTCCATTTTTATGCCTCGTGCCATGACTCTTTCCCATATTGATACTCCTAAATGTTTGTCGTCTACATATGATGGGAGCTCGAGGTCAAATGTAGGCCATCAGGTTTTTAAAGCTTCCTCCATTTTGGTGATTATTGGCGCCATCCAGATGAGAAAGATCACTGGTGAGAGAGGTGATCCTTGTGGTGCCCCGATATTCGTTTTGCCTTTTCCTCGTACTTTCCCATCCCATTCCAACTCAAACTCCCTTGCTCGGAAGAATTCTTTTACCCATAGTGTCCACTTCTTGCCTTCCTCTGACTTTTCCAACTCTCTGATCACATCTTCCTCCCTGACGTTCTGGAAGCCACCCTTCACATCCCAGAAGTTCCATCCTACTGCTCCCTTCGCCGCCATACATCTCTGGACCCTCGTAACCACTCTTAGGGCTGCTTTAGTAGCCGACCTGCCTTTGACCGATCTGAATTGGTGTCTATGTAGAA
>Ga0307511_10000863_pt1 | contig 32342 bp, 24 predicted proteins | sample 13_EM_MG_FD_200266 | JGI IMG/M metagenome (GOLD analysis project Ga0307511, IMG submission 200266) | Populus trichocarpa ectomycorrhiza microbial communities from riparian zone in the Pacific Northwest, United States - 13_EM | ecosystem: Host-associated > Plants > Roots > Unclassified | place... | reverse complement strand
TCCTCCATCTCCAGCACTACCTCTGGCACCTCCACCGTCGCAGCAAAGCTCAACGTGAAATAAAACACATCCTCACTCGGCCTGGTTACTATCTTGTTCAAATCCCCCACCACCCCTATAATCGAGTTGTCATAAAACCCATTATATGTCGACTGCCTCCATCTTGTGAGTGGTCCATTGGGAGAGCTCATTTGCGCAATGTATGTTAGGAAATCTACTTCCCCCTCTCCATCTCTGGGGGGAGGGGGGGGGTTTAACCCCCTATGATCAAGGCAGAAGTCGAAGGTGCGGTTCACCTGCTGCATAAAACTCGCTGCACAGATGATTTTATCCAGCAGCACATCCTCAAGGTCACCTAGATCATCTAGCACGGGTATGATACTCGACCCATTATGCGGTGTAGCAAGTGTAGTTAGGGATTTAACCCACCCGAGTTTCGGTTCGGTGAAGTAGGATGAGCCTTCGGAGGACCAGCCACGCTCAAGGAGGTGGATAAGGTACCGACAGGTGTTCCCTCCTTGGGAGTGCGCGATAAAGTGGACGGGGGAAGACGGGCTCCAGCGCCAGGTGGGAGGGAGGTTGAAGCAGGTGGCTTGGCGGCGGAGAGGCGGGGGGTAGGAGTAGAAAACGTCGGTGCCGGGGAGGGAGACACCGTAGTCGACCTGGATATCGTAGGTGGTGCCGTCCATGCTACGCACGAGGTAGAATGTTAGGACAAGTGCTTCTCCCCCTCACCCCCACCCTCGGGAGGGGCAGCAATAGGCGTAAGGTGTATACCCACCTTCCTCTCTCCAATTGCGCATACAACTCACATGCCCTCTCCCAGTTACTACTCACTGGCCCCACCTGCGGGCAAATAACGCTCCATCCTTGGCTAGCAAGGATCTCCGCCAAATTAACCAGACCTCCGAAATAGCTGTATCCAAACACGGGGGACGCCCATCCCATGAACCCCGGTACTACACACATCGTTAGCCCTGTCTATATACGTACTTGAAAAATGTAGGGAAACGAACCGAGAACGATGGGATATCTCTTTGGATCGACCGTGCTAGTAGGGATCTCTGCCCCGGTGCTGGGGAGGTTGTTGTTGGCGGTGGAGAGGTAGCCTACTAGTCGGTCGAGCTCGGAGAAGGCGAAGTTTTGGTTTGGGGGGTGCGCCATGCTGGCTAGGAGGTATGTGGTACGCAGGTATATACCTCTAGTGTTAACGGTAGGGGCACCCGTCCGAATGGATTGTTAACAGATATATGGGTATTTAATCAGGCAAGGGAGAATGTTCCCCGGGAAAGGGGATATCGAAATGATGAGACGAAAAGAAAGGAATAAAAAAGATGAACTGAGGCGATTGATATCCAAGAAGCAAGGACAACGTATGTCAACTTCGATCGGCTAGAATATCGGGGCCATGTTTCGCCTTGCAGGGGTTTGTTTGGCTCGAACTTTGGCAGTGACAGGGGGCAGGGGCAGCCACGGGAACTTGTCTCGTGCCGTTAAGTATGTAGCTGTGTTGATCATGAGAATTCTTCCAATGAAAGGGTACCTAGTTGAACCGGGCAAGGCTGAACGTTCGTGACAGCTGCAGCTGCGGCTGAAACAACATCATGGGCATACCTATGCATGTACAGTACATGCAAAGTACCATACTAAGCTGTGAGTCGCGATCGACGTCGGGGGTATATGGATCATGTCTGACATCAGAAGTCGAGATACATCAATAAGGTTTATGAAAGGTAGTCCCGTACTGCCGTAGTGTTTCCACTTCTAACAATAACAGAAACAATTTTTGCTGATCCAGCTCTAGCATTTTCCCCTATGATCGAAGTCAAGTCAGTTCGAGCTGATCAATCTGAGCGGTTGCATCTGCGTGAGATGGGGGAATTAGCCTCGTGCCCAGCTCTAGTACTCCTCATTATATTCTAGTTGGTACGAGCCTAGATTATATACAAGTAAGTGCCGGCTTATATATGTATGTAGTCTTGTGACTATATAGGAACGAACACCATACTCCTGCCGGAGGAAGGAGTAGACATCATACTTGTACAAGTACATATGTATCAGTGTCCTGGGGAACTCTCTTCGAGCGCCTACTGGCCTCGGTATCCCACATTCTCGTGCAAGTTTGGTGGGGCGGGGAATCCCTGTAATGGCGGGGTATTTTGGAATTTCGGATGAGAGAGTCCCGGCCAGTCGTAGCTTGGTTGGCGGGACAGTCGTGGATTCTGGCCGTCAACTGGTTGGCTAAATAAAAAATTTCCCACGGTGCAAATCCCTACTCGTCCACGTAACCGGAGGCTATCACCCAGTTAATCCTCCTATCCGACAGCATAAGACTATCCACAAAAACTGAGAAGACCCCCTCCCCTGTCTTTACACCATAGCAACGGATTTTTGTATGGGCAGACAGGGGGTCTTACTTCTCAATTTTTGCGGGTACTCTCCGACAACCACTTCCTTCACCGTCCACTAGAACACTATACTTCTTCATCCATGTCATCCATCGTATCAAATAGTGCCCCCATTTTGTCGTCATCCGAAATCTCCAATCATAACTGAGCAGGATTCTCTAGTTGTGACAAAACCGTATACTTCGCCAATGTTATCGCTCATGTCCTTCATCGCGATCTGGTTGGCACAGCAAACACTGTATTATCGCCTGTCTAAAACAAGATCTCTTTGCCACTATGAGAATATACCGTAAAAACTCTAGGACAAGAAAGTAACAATGTATAAGAAAGTAGCCTCCAATAAGACGCTGAGAGGATATCCCTTCGACTCTGAGATATTCCAATATACGTCAATGAGTTTGTTTCGTTGATGATGTCCACCGTGAGATTTCCAGCGTTATTCGTTGTATGTGCTAGAATTCATTCCACTGGTATCGCTTTGAGTGAGCGCATTCTGAAGCTTAGCTTCGCCGATGGTCATATTCGAATACGAGGCCGTCCATTTTGTTTTCTGGTTTACCGATGCGACGTTCTGAAACCTCCCACGATAAATCCTCGGAAGAACACCTGGTCGAGCTTGAGCTAGCGACTTGAAAACCATTTGGTACCGTTTGTGGTTATCGATGTTACGTTGGATATCGATATTTCGTGGCTATCGATGTCTCGAGGATTTTGCGTTAGTAGACCTTAGTCTCATGCCCCTTTCTCCGTGAAGATAGCCATCACCCTATCTATATAATCATTCCTGCCAAGTTTCCTTCCTTGGCAAGACCAGGAAGCCTGCACTGCCCCGAGACTATATATATACTGTATATATATAGTTCTGACTGAAAAATGAGCGTTGTACCAAGAGGCTTGAAGTTTGAGCACGGTGACCTAGGAAGACAGCTAGATAATGCGTAGGTTCAGAGACGGCTTAAGGAAATTGGCTGATACAGAATTAAAGATACCGAAAGGTTACGGAGCCCAACATAGCTAGTAATGTGACACAAGGGTTTAAAGACTCCCATTTCGGTATTAAATTCCTTGTAGCCTACCCATTGCTAACCCAGTGCTTCGATATGCCATGAATTCTCAATTAGATTGAGATCTGGAAATCTCAACGCCAGTGACGTCGCCCCCTCCTCCAAGCTCAAAGAGTTTCAACTGTCCATGTGACCACCGCGTCCACCACTCTCCCAAAGTCCAATCTTTTCTCTTTAGACAGCATGCAAGTCTATATACTTTTTGCTTCTCCGTGGTTTTGGGGGTGTAGCTGCTGATATATAGTCCAGGTTGTGCAAAACAGTCTCGATGTAGGCTTGGGGGTGTTACAAATTCATCACACATGATATGTGTACTAATATCATAGACTACATAAAGAATCTCACCCAATAGTAGCAATAGTTTTAGCTAGCGCAATCTCTGTTGGGACGACATCGACCATAGCGTGGATAATTGACTATGGCAGAGGGCCCTGAGCAACTCAGTTTTGTACTTTGAATCACATCACCAATTGTAGACTTTGGGATAAAGTGGGTGATTTTTAGAAAATATTCAACCAGAGTATCTAGTCTCCGCTGGATAATGATAAAATGTTGACATCTTTTCCGTGATATTTTACGGGTTTTCTAGGCAAAATGCCTGGCGTTAATTTATTCCGTCCCCAGACTTTTTTCTAATAATAGCAGAATTCTAGAACGTTTTTGTTGTACGTACCTACCGTCGGCACTTTCCAGCCCAGTATTTTGTCTGGTTTGTAATTTCCCGTTGATCGCATATGTATGTATGGACCACCATTCCTCCTAGCTAGCGCTGTAGGGACGAGTCGATGGAAGGATTTACATACTGGCCGGTATGAGTGTTCTGACCCAATACGTCAATACGGCCCATTCATCAATGGGCCCAGCCCACCCATCAATATGACGGCCACAATAATATTTTAATATAATTATCTCATATATACGGAACTATTGAAAATTACGGGACTATGGAGCACTACGGATAAATAGAAAAATATAAGGTATAAATACATAAAATACTAGAAAATCTAGGCCTCCAGATGTAGAAAAATAAGAAATGACTTTATGTATTTATACCTTATATTTTTCTATTTATCCGTAGTGCTCCACAGTCCCGTATTTCTCAATAGTGAGATAATTATATTAAAATATTATTGTGGCCGTCAGATTGATGGGTGGACTGGGCCCATTGACCAATGGGCCGTATTGACGTATGGGTCAGAACAAATATACAAGTACATACATACCGTCTATATTTGAATAAACACCATACTCTTACAAAGAGAAGGATTAAATATCACATGTGTCAGTGTTCCTACCTCGGTCGACGATCCTCACTCGGACTATCTACCTGTACTACAGTAAATTTCCCTTGGACCTTTTTTTCTTTAGTAACTCGCTGATAGGTCCCGCCACCTTGCGCTGCGCTACCCATAGGCACGTACATATTTGCCCGGAGCATTGCTTTATTTGCCTAGCGGCGGAGGACAACAAGACGGAAATGAAAGATGTTTAAGTGTATATGTTCTGGCCATCTCACGAGCGTCAGGGAGTTTGCGAATCGCCTGTATTTTTAGCGAAGAGTACAGGTATATGCAGATAGAAAATAAAAATTGCTAGACCAAATACAAGGATCTCAATAGAATACTTGGTACAATGAAATCGATTACCTCATGAAATCTGATTATTGGGGCACTTTTCCAGAATATATGTTTCGCCCCTCATCCTGTAATAGTCAATTACACTCTATGACACCGGAACCGAACATACTAACAGACAGAAGCAGAAAAAATTAATGAAACTTACTAAAACGAAAGAAGCAACTGAAGCAAGGCAGCTGAGAACGGCAGTGTAAAGATCAAAAGAACTGTGAACCCACCCCCTACTTCCCTATTGTCATGCTTCTAAACCCTTTTCCATGGGGCTCCTTCCCCGCGCGATGGTGACGCGCAACTCGACGCACGCTCCTACGTGTGTCTATGCCTCTGCCACGAGTCCCAGCCAGCGTAGTCTCTACGATTGGTGAATCTTCTATGGTTCAAGAACTCCCAGGCGTTTCTGGAGCATATGTAATACTTAATAATGCGAACAGTGTGCGAACACTGTTCGCACTAAATTATGTAGTGATTTCAACGACACATGAATATGAGAAAGCCTGTCAGTGGGCTCTGTATATATAAGAAGGCACTTTGCCCTCTCGTAGTCTGACTTCTTTCTCACCAGACCGAGAATCCAGCACCTACAATCCCTATATAATCACAATCACTAGCAATAGATACCTAAAAAAGGATCAATCCATCATCGACATCATGAAGTTCACGGCCTTCCCCTCCACCATGCCCATCTACATGTTCTTCTTTAGCATGTTGGGTATGCTCTCCATTGTCACAGCAGTTGCAATTCCTAACGCTGCCCCTGCGGCTGTTGATGGAACTGGGGTTACTCCAGGTATGTAAAGCAGAGATTTTCATATAAGCTATTTGCAGCGCGGGAGTTGTGGCTGACGCTTATTGTATCGATACCGTTAGCTATCGAAAGGAGCCCCATCCTGACTCCACGGTCGTGTGGAAACGGGTGTCGGCGTACGACAGAATGTTCTTTAGAGTGTTTCTGCAACAATGAAGTCACTGGACTATTTGTGGGGACTTGTATTTCGAACCAATAATTCTAGAGGCTGAACCTTGGTAGCAAGAACGCACTGGGAGGAGGGGCATCTGGGAGTGCATATATGTTCGGGACGCAATATATAACAGGCCACTTTTCGGGAGAAGGTTGGAGTGCTGTCGGCAGAATCACTGAGGCTGTTCGTGGGACTGTTGGCAGATTGGGAAATTTGTATACGTAGCTATAGGTGCATTGAATGTATTTCATTTCAACTCTCAGATTTATATATTATTATTCTCGCGCCTAGACTTATATTCGCTATTTGCAAAATTGTGGAACCCCTCCAGATCGTCTCGGAGCAGCACGTCCGAACCAGACAAAATCACCCGGAAGCAGGTCAAACCAGCTCCGCCATGCGAAGTGAGAGGCAATATATTCAATGAGCTTCTTTCTGCTCAGTAATAATAACCGTTAAAGATCACGTGATAGTATGTTCCGCAGGGAAGCTGACGACCATCACCGAGTAACTGATCAAACAGGTTTTTATGCATATCTCAACCATTTCTGGGCGAATAGGCTCCAATATTGGGGGTATAAAATACATGTGTGATACATACTTTCTCAAGCGGTGTGGGCAGGGGCGCATGTGGCTTACGACTGAAACTATTTTAGAAAAATATATGTTCCGACCGAGGTGGATTTTTTTGGAGAAAATATCCAGAGAACAATATTTGGAAAGTTGTGAGTGCCCTAGATTTTTGCTTTCTCTCGGTATTGCAAGCCTGGATAGACCTTATGTTGAATATTTTGGGGTGAGGGTGCTTCTGCCTATGAGAAAGTTTGGGGAGGCGTTGACCAGGTGTTTGCTGCAATATCTCTATCAAAAAAGAGCTACATGGCGTGCTCAAGGAGCTATGATGGCTACTTTGGGAAATTAAAACGATCCCCACTGAGATACTCTACACGAGACCCGATCATGATGGTGTGGGTGCTTTTGGCCAAGGGTAAAAGGACCAAACAGGCTTGGAACAAAAGACCTGCACCGGCATTTGAACTTGTCTAGTTATCAGAAAACCTAGAGACAACTCAATATTTCGCAGACTAGCCTGGCCTGGGCTTGTAACATTCGGCTTTGTGGTTACTTTCTTGTGAGCAATTGGACACTTGAGTCCAATCTCCCTAAGGAGCGTGGATCTGGTATTTATCCTCTTGTGGGAGGGAACCTTATAGGAATAACTTCCTGAATTTACCAGATTTGTGATATAATGGGCTTAGGTGACTTCTTCTATCTATATATTCCTTTGGGGGGCTGACCACTTCATTCGGATCTTCTGTACTTTAAAAAAATGAAGATATTCCAACAAATACCTGCCCTAGCCCCTCCCTAAATATTCCTATGGGGAGTAGTACCCCCACAGGGGGATATTCAAGATACTGTCTACCTAGACTTCTAAAACCAATCGAAGGCAATAATCTGAGCTACTCACAGCCTTCTAAACATTGTTCTCCGAATATATTTCCCCTAAAAAACCCTCCATCTAATCCTATATTTTCCTAACATAGCTTCAGTAGCAACTCACATGTGTATCTGCCTAGTTTACTTGAGGAAGTATCATACATGAATTTTATATCCCCCAAAATTGAACCTATTCGGTCGAGAAATGGTTGAGAAATGGTTGAGATATGCATTAAAACCCGTTTAATCGGTTGCCCGGTGATGGCCGGTTTCCCGGTGAGACACTCTACTGGAGAGCAGAAAGGCGTTAGTGACAATGCCTATTGTTATCAACAGTAGTATTGTACAAAACTATGATAACAAATTTTTCATTTCCCTAATTTAGAGAGCATCGCCTGCTCTTGCATAAACCGTTGCAGCTTCATGAAAGGGATGGGCTGTGAAGTGCAAAGACAATACATGAAACGCCCCCGAGGCGGACGGATGTCAACTAACTTCCAACGACAACTTATCGCGCATCCACCCTCTTCCATATTCGATAGCTGTCCACTCGAGATAGTCTCAGGTTTATCAGCGTGAATATGTGCTTGTTTCTAGACGAGGCCTAGGACCTATATTTTAAGCTTCGTCTAACTGCGTAAAGTATGCTGTGCGTATTCAGGATATTCTATTAATGCATGTGCCTCCGCCTCAGGGCGACCATCGCTACAGGACAGAACCTTTGGCCCTTACATCGCCAAGAAACGGGGATGCTTCTGGCATAGCTTGCGGACAATATCCCAGGATATGGAATAATGTTGAGCAATATTCCGCAAGAGGCACATACCACTTGATATATTATGCGATCATTCTAGCATTATACCACAAGTATTTCCATACTAAAGCAAAATTACCGACACAACACGCGGTACACCGTCTGGCATGCCCATGGGAGGGAGACGGGAAAGGGAGGAAGATAGAGGAGATATGCACAGACCCAGGGTGGTGCGAGGCGGTGGCTGAATTCGTGCAGGAGAATCTTCCGGGAAACTGGGGAGGCGGTCCAAAATTACTACCTTTACACTCCTTGCGCTTTATTGTTGGTATTACCCTGAACTATGTTTAGGCGGTTAATTACCTTATTGAAAGACTTTCAGCTGAAATTGGGCTATTGCTCTAGTATAAATTAAACTTTCATTAGGAAGCAAATTCTAGGCTTCTAGCGATCCTAGCCATAGGTACTTTTATGTCAATAAAATTAGACAATTTGAGCAAAGCTCCCATGAGCGCATTCTGGTTGCCTGCCACTGTATGCAGTTGATACTATGGGACTGGCTAATTAAGCCCCATCTGCAGGGTAGCAGCCAGTTGATAGCAACCTACGGCCCAACCAGGCCCATTCTGGGATGACCTAAATAGGTGTATCTTACACCCTGTCAGCGGCCTAATTTAGCAGGCAGTCGTGAAATAATACTAGAGTATTTGTGAATAAGCCTAGGCTAATTATAACCTCGGCATAAAATTGTCTTTCCTACGGGACCTCTGAGTGTTGAGTAAGTAATTCCCCACTGGCTCGCAGGTTGCACTCTGTTACCCTGAGCCCCGCACTTTGCGGGCATCTGCTCATGAGGTTGTGATACCAGCCCCATTTCTTCTTTTCAGTGTGATCTCTGATTAACATATAGGAGCCTCCGAGCATCACGAGAGCCGTATGTTCCTAGAACCTTGATGTTGGGTGGCATACCAGCCACTAGTTAGAACTTAGGATACTGGCTTGGATCACATCACACACTTCCGCCCACACTTTAGGGTAATCCCTTTGCGAATATTATGCCTGGTGCCGCCAGTCTTCTGAACCTTGCCCTGCCCTACCAAAAATATATCGGTCTGGGCACAAGGCTACCTCAAAGCTATCTTTTCCGCTATTCTTATGTGTGTGGTTTCCTTAGAGAATAAAATATCAATATACATCTCTTGCCCAGAGGTGAGCCTGAGGCTCATACTGTTGTAGCTATAATTGTATCTATAACGATCTTATAGTCAAAAAGCTACACTAAGTTAGTATTTCTGATATAGCAGACTAGCAACCCAAGTATATGATGAATGTGTGGCGTATAATGTGACCAGATTGGTATAAGAGACGGAAATGATAGCTATAGAATAGCTATACCAGTGAGATCGGGGTTATAAGAACCAGTGTGGAATGGGGACTAGGCGGGTGGGAGGCAAAAGGGCTGTATATGGGGTGAGAAGTAGGATAAAAGGTGGAATTACGGGGGAATTGGAGCCGCGTAGATAGGCACAAGGCAAAGAGCGGAATTAGGTCCATCCATAATTAGCTTGTTTGAGTAAATCCAGGCGGATTTGAAGCGGAATTTACCCTACCAAGCGTCATTCAGTTATGAAATAAGTAACTTTATGCGGGCTCAGAGTCACCATGACCTTGCATATACCATAGCTTCAGCGTGGGACTGACTTATGCGCATGCGCTGCCTTATTGTACTACGGTAATGCCTTTTTGTCCTAGTAACTCAGAGAATGACAAGGGACCGCAGCGGCATGATCCCTGAAGAAATACAGTAGGTATCTGTATGACCATTGAGACACCTCTTGTATAATACGATTGTTTACCTCGGTCACATCATTGTTCTGAACAATTAATCCTATTCATGCATTGTTGCGTCAGGTACAAGACCGGTAAGCTAACCAAGGATTAACTAACGCTTAATCTACTGTGATGCATGTAGTATGTGAGATATCCACTGCATTGCATCAAGATCTAGACAACAGCAATCCACTCCCTGTGCACAGCTCCAACCTACATTAGATGTCGCTTGCCGCTTTCCGCTTACACAAACCAGAGTGGCTTATATGTACGATATCATTTGTAACAAGAGCACGGAGTACCAGTGTTTTGCACCCCTGAGCGCTAGATATCTCATGACCCATGGCACTTGGACCCCAGTAAGAACAAAAGTGCGAAGAGTTAAAGAAGGTTTGCAATTTCATGGATAGGACGAGAACTTAGTACCAACGTGTAACGACATACCACGGCGGATGGCATGCTTATGTGGGGGTACTGTTGGTGAGCAGTGGGTTCTTGTAGAGACTTTCGATGATGACGGTGATGATGGTAAACCTCTATATCAAGCTCCGACCACATATAAGAAGAGCTGGTCATTATATGAGGGGTATGTACTCTATACCTATGCATGACTCTCTCACTAAACTGGTTAAGCATATACATGGGTTGATGCGATATTCAATTGACTATAGATTTCGTGACTCTTGCTTGAAGTTGGCAATGGACAATAGGACAATACTGTACCTAGTACTGACGCACGAACCCATCAGATGAATCTTTTTTTTTTTTTTTTTTTGGAGTCTATAGGCCTAATCAGCCTAAGGCTGTGCGGCGCGGGGCGGATGCATTAGCGTGGGGTTACGAAACTGAAATCGCAAAAAAGACTTGGCCAAATTTCGCTTTGCAACGGGAAAAAAAAGCTTATCACATCAAAGATTCCGTCAGAACGGTAAGATAAACGAGATCACGTTTTTTAATAAACTTAACTTTGAATATTTAATTAATTTAGCAATGATCTCTAATTGTTTTTTGAAGAGTGCATTTAGGCACTTTACTGTTTCCCCAGGTCCCTCCCTATATATATGGCAAAAACGTCCGCGCATAATTACTAAGTAGCCAACCAGCTTATAACTATAACTATGCGCTTATAGGGACAGGGCTATATACATGTACATGTATTGATTCTCAGTACTTGAAGTTGTATTTGGTGTGGTCGCTTTCACTAGAGCGATATAGATAGCCCGCAATACATATATTGACTTTTGTCCTTTTGCTCATTCAGTCGGCCATACTACCATGCGCTTATAACAGAAACGTTTCTGCTGTATGGCTTAATTTCGGTATTGTCCATAAAACCCCAGCTCTCAGACTAGTATGTTTCCTAGCCTGGTTTATCTTTCCCATTAATCGCATGGACCACCACATGGGTACCGTTTGGGTACTTCTTTCCAGCGACAGGTGAAGCTTCGGCCTTGAATGATTAATTATGAGCGCCTAGTTATCTCTGCATAGCGTGGGGAATTAGCCTCGTGCCCATCTTAAGCACTCTTGATAATATACTGGTCGGTACAAGCCTAGATTATACATATACATTATGTATCGGTGTACTTACTTCATCTTGGGGAACTCGCAACTCATCATGGCTTTACATGTACAGGCCGACAATTCGAGCCTCTCACCCGGACTCTCCTACTCTGCGTGGAGTCTCGTATTCTGTAGTCAAGGCAGGTCGGAAGTGTTGCTCGTCCAGTGACAGTGCAATATGACGGAAATACAGCTGCTGAAGTGTGACCCTTAATAATGCGAACAGTGTTCGGATTTCACCAGCCGTTGCATGAACATGGAAAAATCTGTAAAGAGTATCCGAGTCCAGCCTGCCAGGTTGACGTTTCGAGTTTCAGTGACGTCAGTGGGGTGAGAACTCGAGGGTAGCTATATGTCTGGTTTCAATCTATTCAGATGCTACGGACACTGTGATGTATATAAGTAGGCACCTCACCCTGTGGCAGCCTGACTCCTTTCTCACCAGACCGAGAATCTAGCACCTACACTCCCCATATTATCACAATCACCAGCTATAGCTACCCCCAAAACGATTAATCTTCTCCCAATATCATCGACATCATGAGGTTCACGGCCTTCTCAAACACCACTTCCATCTACATGTTCTTCTTTAGTATGTGTGGCATGCTCTCCATTGTCACTGCGGTTGCACTCCCTAACGCTGCCCCCGCGGCTGCTGGTGGAACTGGGGTTACTCCAGGTATGTGAGCTGGAGCTCGAGTGAGGCTTAGGATATATAAACCCTATAGAGGGCGGGAGTTATGGCTGACGCTTTTGCATCGATATCGTTAGCTATTCAAATACACGAAAGGAGCCCCATTTTGGCTCAACGAGACGAGTGTCACGGGGTATGCGAAGATTCTTCGGACTGTACCGGTGGCTGCTCCTGCACCACTGAATCCACTGGTGAATTCGTTGGGGCTTGTGTGTAGAGTTAGCCTGAGACTTCTAGAAGTCGAACTTCCATAGCCAACGCACTGGGAGGGGGGTTTCTGGGGACGCATATATATGTTCGAGACTGGGTTGGAGGACTATTGGAAGAATTATTGAGGTTGTTTGCGGGAGTGCTGGTCGATTGGGAAATTTGTATACTTAGCTATGTGTGTGGACTGGGGCATTGGATGTATTTCATTTCAAATCTCAAACTTATATATCGTTATTCTCATGCCTAGACTGATGTCAGTCTACAAACGTTTTTTTAAGCGACTCAGACCTTCAGTAGTCTGGAAACAAACCTCGCTGAAAATGTATGTGCATTACATTTGCCAACAGGATAGGCAAGCTGATTGCAGCGAGGTTGGAGAGTCCACTGGGCGGAGATGCAATTACCCATAGAAAACTCACCTACTAAGTCTGATAATCTTCGAAATACTTATATTGTCATTAAATTCAATTCCTTTTGGTTCAGGGTAATCAAACCAATACAAAGGTTCCTGAATCTAGACATAGATGCTCATAGAAGGCACATAGAGCGACAAACCCAGACATGGCTGCCGCAGATTTTATGGATATAGCCGCAATCAAGTATGTGTAGCCCTACTCTACGTTGGAGGCTCGGATTCCATAGCCGGAAGTATTGCTCGGGGCTTATCTAGTGGTGTGACGGCGCAACGTGGCGGAAAAGCGGCATGCTTAGGTGTAACACCTAACAATGCGAACAAGAACCGCATGATTTGGGAAAGAGACCCGCTGTCTCTCCAGTATGTTATAACAAAGGATTTTATATGGAGAGACAGGGGGGTCTTCATTCTCAGATTATGCGATATTCAGATTTTAGTCACCTAAACATGGAAAGTTCTGTAAAGAGTATCTGAGTCCGGCCTAGCGTTGGCATATCCACGTGGGTGTTTCGAGTTGCAGTTGTTAAGATATGAGCGGAAGAATGGGTTTCATAGACTTGTGGTAGAAATTGATTGATTGAATTATCGGTGGTCTTTACCACCATATATATACATGAATATTCCTACACGTTCTGCATACATCATATCCCGGCATTATATGCTTTTTACCATAATATAGGCTTCAGGCGGTCCCTGCTTTTATACTTTCATCATAATATAGGCTCTATGCGGTTCATGCGTATAATGCCTACATCAGGTCCCACTTTCACCATAATATAGGCTCTATGCGGTTCAATCGGTAGAGTGCATTCCTTACATCGTGTTATAAGAAACGGTGCCCCGGTCCCGTCAAAATTTGTATGGGAAAATAAGAAACTTTTGTTATAGGCAGGTTTCTTAAGTCTTTGCTTAGTAATACATAGAGTTTCTTATAACGAAGTTGTGGTTTGTCCGTATTGTGTGAGCGGCAGCATCGTGCGAATTGTTTCTCCGCAAGTCTACACCGAAATCCAGTGAATAAAGTCTTATTATGCTCGGCGAAGTCAGATAAATTGTCAGTCAACTGGATTGCACTCCGGCCTGGTTATATTTCACTGTGTCACCCAAGGCTGTTCAAACTCGCCACATATAGACAGAAACGGAGCGAGATGACATTTACCCTCACCATGAACTGGACCCTGGCCATGACTCAAGATATTAACCGATGGTTTGATGGGAACTTTATGGTCCTGCTCTGTCTATGTGTCTGATTCTGATCCAGAAGACATCCAAGGTGTACCTGTTATTTCTTGTAAGGCTGTACTGCCATCATGGGATTTTCCACCCCTGGCTCGGATAGTTTTTGTATAAATCTCTCGACATAAGAAACCTCTCATTATAAGAAACTCTATGGTGGTCCCGAGCAGTTTCTTATAACACGACACCACTGTATGTGTACTATTACTAGAAGAATCAAGGACATTTCCATATTACTATTCTCTATGTAGTAGACGCAAGTATTCTACGATGTCTCTGCCTCTGCTCATTCCTAAAATATCGTTGCACACGTTTCGATAGGCACGACTTGCCTACACTAGTTTCGTGCCCTCGGAGGTATTAGCGGCGGATGAACCCCTCAGTACAGACGCTGAAAAAAAAAAAAAAAACTTTTCATCTACGCACAGCAAGAAACATACTCGTTTGCCCCATACCAATGATTCTGCATGGTTCTGACGTCAATATGTCTGTGGACCCATAGCCGACTGGGGCGATGCAAGTTTTTACTAAACCGGAAGCAAAAAGCCACAACTATTCTATAGTCGATGATCCGCTGCCAAATAGGTCGTACCTGTGATACCACGCGACCTTTCGCTCGTAAGCAGCGGAATTCGTTAAAGGGGCTGTACAGCTAGGACAACCAGCAGGGATCTTGATATTCGGAATAGATTCCGCAACGCCGGAATGCCAACGAGCAACTGAGCCGGAAAATAATAAACTACTGGAGGACCCATGGAGTTGCTCTGGACTGCCCAGAATCTCTCTTTCCCGGATTCGCGAGTAAATTGGTTGACCTACCCGGTAACCCATGGGATTCTCGAGTAGGCTGGCCTACTGAGGAATACTGACCTCCCCGGGAACTAAATGTGGGGGTCTTTGCAGCGACAATAAATTGCATCTCAGGTAGTTAATATCGGAACTTTCTGTCCCCGTCTCATGGCCTATAGTCGACTGGCTGTATAGATTTTAAAGTAAAATGAACATATCGGATGAACATATATATGGGATAATGGCGATTGATTTATGTATTAAACCAAGACTGTTAATATAGCGTAGCGACCCGGTTGTGGCTTTGACCACATAGAGATACACAGACATAGCCATAGAGACAGACATAGATATCCACGGCGACATCCTTATAGACATCAAGCCCGACATGGACATGGACATCCAAACAGCGAAAGCCATCGCAGCCCGTATCGAGATACCGGATTATTGGATCAGGCTGCACCCGAACCGCTGCTGGTCACTGTCGATATCGCTGCCCATATCGCTAGCCCCTAGAAGACATATTAGCTATAGCCGTGAATGTAGAGGTGCAAGTTGATGGGATTCCCCAGTCCTCTCACCAACCGATAGGTTGTCGTTGCCACATTCTGTCTTCGCCCGGCGTAAATGAAAGATCTCACCTGCTGGCTGCCTTATTGTCGAGGTTGTAGTTGGAATAACGCGTGCATGGAGCTGGGACTGGGAACCGAAAAACCCATGGGTATCGTGCTAGGACTGCCAACCGTCGGTGGCAGGGAGATATGCGGCCTCCGCATGCCCTCCCAGCGGCTGCTACCTAAGTCAGGATGCAGCCGCGTGCACATGCATGGTACTTGGCGGCCTATAATTCAAATAAGGAGCCACGGAAGAGTGTTTGATCGGGTATATTTTATTTATAAATCGCTGGAGGACTTGATTTTCTCGTATTTTCATTTTTCTACATCTGGAGGCCTAGATTTTCTAGTATTTTATGTATTTATATCTTATATTTTTCCATTTATCCGTAGTGCTCCATAGCCCTGTATTTCTCAATAGTTCGGTATATATGAGACAATTATATTAAAATATTATTGTGGCTGTCACATTGATCGGTGGGCTGGGCCCATTGATGAATGGGCCGGCCATTATCGCGATAGTTGGGTGGGCCGGCCCAACCATCTACAGCATCCCATTCATGAATGGGCCGTATTGACTTATGGGTCAGAGCAGGGTCCCCGGCCAGAGACCAATGGCAGATACGACACAGGACGTTGGAGTGAAGCGGATACTGGGGGCACGTTGGCTCTTGGGAGGTTTGCGGAGATTGGGTAAAGCCACCAGCTTCGTTGTGGTGTTTTTTGATAGGAAGTTGGCACTCGGGAGTGACCTGAAGGTGGGGGGATGCTGGGTACTGATTGAAGCATAATACTTTGACCGAGGGAGGAGAAGATTGGAACGCAGTGACTGGTCACAGAGGACGATTGGTGTCGGCTTATATCATGTCTCCGTTACCCCGATTGGTGTCTTTCAACCCTACACAGTGAATTCGGGTCTCACACAGTTTGTATGTACGTAGGTAGTTTGCTCGGGGGTCGACCGCCCCAAATGAAGGTTCCTTCAAAGGTTCTAAGGCCGCCGCCGAGCCTAAGGCTGTTTAAGGCGATTATACGAAAAAAAATCAAAAAACGTGCCATTCCCCAGACAGATATTTCATATCATCTCCGTACCTCCCTAGTTTGTACATAGCAGCGCCGGTGGCCTAATTAACCTGGCCTCCTTGAATCCACGCAGGCTTCCGGTACTATTTATACAGTTATTATCCTCGGTGGCATGAAAACTCCGTCCATCCCTCTCTGGAGCAGGGTCCCTAATTGGGGCATTGCTATAGCCGATAGTTGAAAGTCTCTGGTGGCCTAACATTGCCGAACTCTGATCAATCGATCTCACAGACTTCTACTCTTCAATGGTCTAATGTGGTGTTACTTGGCAACGAGGTAGACTACCTGGCCACCTTCGTATCATCGGTGAAATGTGGTTTTTCTTGGTCGTTTGTAGACCTCGGCACGAGCTGACCGAGCTCGAGCCCGATGAGTGGAAAGGCTCGAGCATGTCTTGAAAATGGCAAGCCGGCTCGTGCCCAGGCCTAGTCCTTTTTTTTAAAAAAAAACTCATTACTCGTATGCAGCTCTGTAAGAGAGCTATGACGAGCCTGCCAGAACCCCGGCAGGTTTCAAGGCGACCCAAGTTTATCTGGGGGGCCCTCGCGCGCAGAAAGCAGTAAATACAAAAGCCGCTAGCGCCCTTCCGCCTCCGCTCTCCTTCCAGCCCCCGTAGGACGAAAGAAATTCGTGATAGACCCTCCTCGTTCCCGGCTCCCCGAAAATTAAAGAGAATAATCCTCCGCCACCACGCCCTCTGCCGGCCCTCCCCTTTCAAATAAAACAATATCTCATCCTCCGCCACGCCCACTGTACCGGCCCTCCCCTCGACTCCAAGCTTTCCTTCTTCCCTTCTCTCAACTCCTGCTCCAACTCTCCTCTCCTCGTCTACTTCGGTTGGGATCCGGGGACTGACGGTCGGTCCCAATCATAGGCGGTGGTGTTGAAGGACTTCCTTCCCATCCTTAATCGTGCTGTCTCTGGCGAGTCTGCCAGCTATTGTACCAGGGAAGAGTGGGCCTTCCCCGTGCGGCGGTCATCTGCTAGAAGCCAGCGAGCTCCCGTGATGATTGTGTCCTTATTGTCTTCCTGGAGCCACTGTCGTAGCTCTTCTACTTTGTATTTCGTGGGGAGGGCGCGTACGACGATGGCTTTCACTGTTTGTTGTATTCGGGGGGGGCGTGGGGGTGGGGATGGGTGAGACGGCTTGTCCTTGGAGGAGGATGAGGAGGGCTGCTCCTTTTCCTTGCCTTTCTGTGGTGGAGGTGGTCGTCGGTTTGTACTCGGTTTTCCTTTTTTGACCGGGGGTTGCGTCTGGGTGACCGCCTCCGCGTAGGTGCGTTGGACCGGCGGAGGTGGTGTGGTCTGTGTGGCGACGTTATTTGCTGCTGCTGGTGGTGGTGGTGCCGTTGTCTGGGTGCGGTTTGTTGCATGTTCTTTTCATGGAAAATATCGCTCGCGCGGCATTTCACATGGTGTAGGCTAGGCTGAGTGTGTATAAGCCGACACCACAACTCCAAACCACAACACATACTCACCACCAAGTGTGTGTTTCTTTCCACTATTGAAACTCGCATTGCCCCCATTGCCTGACCGATGTCGATACCATTCCCGGCCACCGCCACAAGCCCTTCACGCCGAGCGCTTGCACCTCCATATTACATGTCATCCTCAGAGCTTGTGTCGCATCATGATCGAGATCTCCGGACTCGCACCCTGACTTCCCTCCTGGCTGCATTATCACCGGTCACACGGTCCCTCTCCTCCACTACAGCCGACACCACCGAAACCATGAGCAGCTGGGATGATACATGTCCATCCGACAATACGATTATCCAGGAAAGGCCTCTACGTGCCTCCTACCAAAGGTGGCTGAAATTTCTCAATCACGTTGCCCAGCTTCTGGTCCGCGAACACGAAATAGTCGCTGTCATCCCACAGCGCACTGGCACTACAGGACCCATCAACCTCCTTGTGGCAACTGACAGTTCCGATGATGACAGCGAGGGGGCAACTGATAGCTCGAGCGATGACGACGATAGTGACTCTGTGACGGGTTACCTTATTACCCGCAATCCACGGTTCAACTCTCCTGAGCCCTTCCCCGGGAATCCCTCTCAACAATTAGCAGATATCCACTCTTACCAGGGTATGCTTCAATACTTCAATACCTACCCGCATGTCTCGTATCGCAACCATGTCCTAGCTATTCAGGTGCTATTCAACGCAATCATTGATGCCTGGCGTACTTACACCAAAGTCTTGGGTGATCGTGACTCTGGATCTACGGCTACCGGGGTTCAGGAAGCACGCGCCACGCTTGTCCTACGCAGAAACCTGCTCAAGTCGTTTGTTACCTTTTACTCTCTTAAGAAAATACATCGCCGGTTCCATTCCGCGCCACTGGCCGGGTTCAATGCAGGGATGACTGGGATGTCGCAGGTGCAGGTTGAAGGGGCATTTGACAGGGCTTCTAGGCCTGGTGACAAACCTTTATTCACTGCTAGTGAGATGAGCTTCTTTATGACTCTATTGGGTGAATATGGGGCGAATTCATATCCAAGCTTGTCAGCTGCGTTGTCTGGTGCGCGTGCACAGTGCACGCTGGCATTATACACGAAGGAAACTGCCTGGGATCTTCACCAGTTATTACTCTTTGTCTTGGATAGGGCCCAAGTAACCGTCGATACCCTTTACATTCAAATCAACTCAGCTTCCACATTGCCTCTCAACATCTCAACCAGTCTATCAAATGTACAATACGCGATGAGCAGGCTTCATTTCTTAGTTCACTACTGCCCGACGATCTCTGTACACATGAAATCTATCGAGTCCCTGCTCTCCGTCACCATGGCACTGAAGCCTACAAACATGATGTCACCAAAGGCACCGTTTCCAAATGACCTCGACCAGGATGGTGGAGCTACGGATACTATTATTGAAATCTCACTTGCACACCAAGCGAAACGAGTTGGCGAAGAGTGTCTATGGTTGGCTGTTCGGTATCAATCTGCCCTTGAGTCCGTAACGGAGGACGATGCACTGCCCACTGACCCGGTCACCCTTACCTTGTGCGATCTCTCTGACGGGGATGCCTCGAAACGTGAACTGCATGATTGGAAGTGCGTCATGCGCAGTCTCTACCCGCCTGCCAATCCTGCTACTAATGACATTTCTTGTGACGAAGCGATTAAAACGCTTGAAGAGTGGGCAAGACAAGGCGAAAATCGGGTTCGAGCCACACACATACTTCGGAAATCGTCGCATGCGTTTGGTGGGTGCTGGCATGCAGAGGCCATGTTAGGGACGCTGAGACATCTTAGTAAACTCGAGCCCAGACCAGCCACTCTCCCTGCCGATCTCAATCTTATCCCGTTTAAGCAGTCGTTTGGGAGCATTGGGGTAAGCAAGCGGTGTTGTCCTGTTTGCACGAAGTTGCTATCGCTGTTTGCAATCGCCCCCACCCCTGGCAACGACGGGAGCCGTCCCTCAACTATACTCGCATCTCACCAAACTTTCTACCCAACTGCGTTGCCTCCTCATATACCAAAGGGCATAGCGGACGAGTTATTGGTGTGGCTAGAGAGGTTAGTGCAAGACGCAGTAAAGGTTTTGGTGACGAAGAGGAGATTGGAACTACGGAGGAACAAGGAGCATGGGGAAAAGGAGGGAAGGGCGAATAGTGCAGATTCCAAAGGAGAGAGTCCGGCAAAGAAGGGAAAGCGGAAGCGGGCGAAGGAGCCGGAATGGAATGATGTTGTGGCAGATATGTGGGTTCCAAAGTGAATGGTGAGGACGACGAAGTGAGTGACGGCGGGGTGCAGTTGGCTGCTTGGCTACAACCTGGACTATGCTGAGTGAGGAGAGGGCTCGAGGTGGAAGTGGATTTAGGAATTCTGTACCAGTTCACTACATAGTATGTGTACAATGGGGTGTGCGCCTAGGATACAAGCGAAGGCGGCGTTATGCTATAAGTTTCTGAAAATTGGCATGTTGTACTTTTCATGGGGTCTGGTATGGTTTAGTGCAATAGTGCTCGCTACAGCTACCTACTTCTTGTTTGTAGGAGTGCAAGAATGTAGATATGTAATCGTGGGAATGATTTGGGCCTTATAAAAACTCTGTGTTTATAAGGGGGTGGTCCACCGATTAGGATCACCCTCGCTGCACAACCCATCCACAGGGACTACAAAAAACAGCGCAAAAGTGAATAACTCGAGAACCAGAGCATGTACGGAGAACAAACAACACCTTGAGCTTCCTCAGCGCGAGTTCTACAAAAGCCCCCCTCTAATTCCATTGTCCCCCACTTTCAGAGCCCATCCCCTCCGTCGAAGTTCCGAAAGTTCGTAATAACCTGCACGAGTTCCCGGACTCACCGTGACAGATGAATTCGCCAGCTCAGCAGCATCACAACATCACCATCCAACGACAAGAACGGAAACTCCCACCCCTCACCCGCCTAATCAGATCCCCCGGTCACAACACAGATTCACGTCCTAGTCTAACACCGGATATCCGACTCGTAGGCCTGGGCTCGAGACCTTTACCCTTGCCCGATAACGTAAGCCTCTATAACATGTGTGTTAGGTGTGCCAAAACCTGATATCACAAAGTCTCGAGACAATCTCGAGACCGTTGCCTAAACGTCTCGTCTTGTCAGTCTCGAGACTTAGTCTCGAGATATCTCCTCTCGTGCCCAGGCTATATATCCGAGCAAGCACCATCTCCCACACCACAGACCCACCGACGCCATCCAACTAGCATCCCCGCAAATCAGCAAACTCGAAACTCTGACACCACCCTACCATACATCACCGGGTAGTGCATCATCGCAGGGAAATGCATCAATTCACGCACTCAATTTCTAGCAGCCCGAGACCTAGTTAAACGATGCACAGGAGATCCAACGCTTCTTCCAAAAACAATAGGAGATACATAGCGAGGCCTGACAGGAGTTTGGGACAGTGGAGGTGCTTGACTCCTCAAGGGTAGGGGGGTAGCCACCATAATAACCGACTCAACTGAGGAGTCCTGATCGAGTGGAGTCTCCAGATCAGGCTCCCAGTCTTCCATCTCAAATCCGGATCCATCTAGTGATGCCTCAGTGGTACTAGATCCCTAAGACTCTTCAAAGTGGACAGATACCCTAGGTAGTTGCATTGCTTTGCCTTTATTCTTCCGAGACAGTGGCTGAGACATGCGTTGCGGACGGGCCTGCCATGCAGCTTCTTTCTTCTTCTCAGCACGATCTCTTTGCCAATAGAGCTGATGGAGTACGGCGCAATCAAGAACAGTACGCTCCTCAGTTGATAGTTCTATCCTGTTAATTGGGGCTGCTAATTTTTGCGCTTGTTACCACTTTCTGAGGGTATCTCGTTCGAGTTGTAAGTCTTTATCAGTATTGAGAGCGAACATCTCTAATGAGTCAATCAAGTACCTTGCCAATTCCACTACATCAATGTCCCGATTCTTTCGTTGTAGTAAGAGCTTAGCTTCTCTGGCTTTACGTAGTAATGTTCTGACCCATTCAGCAATACGGCCCAGTCAGCAATGGGATGCTACTGCTGGTTGGGCCGGCCCATACACCAATGGCGTTAATGACCGGCCCATTTACCAATCTAGCGACCACAAAAATATTCTAATATTATTATTTCATACGGGACTATGGAATAAACCAAACAAGTAGAGGTATGACATAAATAAAATACTAGAAATCATTCTTCACGTTTCGCTTCCTCCATTTCTCATTCAGCTGCTGTCAGCGTCCCTGATTTAAATAGTATTATTTAATATTATATATTTCATTCCTCTAGGCGATTTGATTTCTAGTATTTTATTTATATTTTTCATACCCCTACTTGTCTGGTGCTTGCAATGATTATTACATAGTTTCGTATGAAATAGTAATACTAGATACAGATGGGTGAATGGGCTGGGCCATTGCTCAATGGGACAGTCATTAGCGCCATTGGTGTATGGGCCGGCCCAACCAGCAGGAGAGTCCTATTGACAATTGGGCAGGCCCATTGCTGACTGGGCTGTATTACTGAATGGGTCAGAACAGTAATGCAGCAGAATTTCAAGGTATAGGTGGTACTGGTGGTGGGGATACTGGTTTTGATTTGTTCTCTGGATCTAGATAGGTTGTAAACTTAGTTAGAACCTATCATGGATTAGGTGGAATTAGTCCACTACCCATTCATGCTACCATAATATTGTCCTTTGTATAAAATTGAGATAGAGCCTTTACCAAGAGTAGTAGAAAGTTTTCCAGGTTGATCACTATATTGCTAAAACGGGTTAGGTGATCGATCTTCTTCTTATATGCTATTTGCAATGACAAAAATATACCAATATCGAATAGTTGAAGAATGTGAGTTATATGAGAGGGAAGACAATAGTCAACAATATGATGAGAAATGCAATATTCAAAGAAATCAATATCAGTATGAATCTCATAACCATCAAAAATAAGAAATCAATATTGCTCCAATGATATTAAGTACTTTTTAGTAATATTATCAAAATACTTTCATCATACAACACTCAAAAAGGTATTATTCTATCCAGTCTTACTAAAAGTATACTTCCATTCCTTACAAATATTAATTAATGAATCCAAATGCTAATACCAACTCATATAATATATGAGACCTTTATAAATAATAAAAGGAGAAAGAATATTTCCATCCCCAAAAATAGTCTCTACAATAGTAATTAAGTCTCTTCAATGACAATGACTTTGGCAAGATGAGTGGTTATAAGAACTCCTCAACCCCAAGGCCGCCGACGTTGGTAATAGCTTTATTTTATTTAGCAGACTTTTACAAAGTTCATTGATCTATTTTATTTTTCTCTATCAGCGAAACTATAAAATCCCCCCAAGGGTAAAGTTTAATGACTTTTCCACTTGAAAGTGGGCAATTTTCCCAAGTGAACGTACATTCCATCTGCCCCAATTTATATTAGTACGAACCGCTTATACCAATTTCCGGAGATTCCAGGAGTTTCTACACCTCAGTCATGTAAGATTCAATTAGTTTCCATAGGGGCTATGCCGACCACATTGCAATCATTGCTATGCGACCCTGCAATCTGTTTCTTATCCCTCTCCTAATCAAACAAACATCAACTCTCACTCTCTTAGAATTATTTCATTCTGAGATCAAGTCTTATTGGTAATTTTCAACATGGTACTACACACAAGGGGTGTTCTTTTTGGCCCAGTGAAAGACTATGGCAAGGGTAGTACTAAATTAATACTTGAATCCAATAGGGAAGGTGACCTGAAAGTGAGACGCTAGCTTACTCTGTAGAACGTCACGAACTGGCTTACGATACCCAAGTTCTAGTAGTTTAGAGGTGAGGTCGCTCTCGTAACAGCAGTGTCTAGCTCTATTAGACAATGTAGAGAATATTTTGGTGAAGGCTCCTTCAAGGTAGCTTACCCCAGCAACAAGTTGAAGGAAAAAGTGGATGAGGAAACCTTTGAGGTCCTGGATGACACAACAGTGGAAAGAGCAATTGAACTCTACAACAGAGGGTTAGCAATCTAAGTTGAAGTACCAAATGAATCAATGTTGGAATTAGATGTGCAACAACAGTCAATGGAAATGTTTGATGAAATCTTAGAATCTATTCTGATTAGATCACTAAAACCTTTGGTAGGACTAGTTGACTACATGAGTTACTAGTTTAAATTGTTGACATCCAAGAGAATAATCAGAAACAAGATGGGAACTCCAACGATCCAACTACCAAAGATTGAGGAAGCCTTGAAGGAGGATGATAACATAGAGTCTGACAATGAGGGGATGAGGAAGAAGTCGGCAAAGAAGGGAAAGGAAAAATTGACCAAGGTGAAGGTCGCCCTTTATATGCTATAAAAGGAAATGGAGATTTTGAAGAAGACTGTTGAGATCTAAAAATTTAAGGAAGTGAGGTCTAACTTGTTTGCAACACACCCACCTAGATAGAAACTGGAGGATAGTCAGAGGGGTTGGAACTAGGAACCAATACAACAGTCAGTTAGGACTATAGCACAGGTTGTCATACCTGACTGGGAAAATAAAATCGGATCAGGTGATAAGTTCATCACAGATGATACCCTCATAAAGGACTAATTACGCGACAGATACGGAAAAAGAGCACTCCTGGCCAACTTCTCCAGTACTAAGAGAAATACACCGAATACGACTATCAATGTAGTACCTGCTGTACCAGTTGTCAAGATGCAGGTAGATAGGAGTGAGGGGAAGGTACTAGAGGAAATAAACGTCAGCAAGCATGTGGTCAAAAAGGTGACATATAATAAGGTCAAGAAAATAGTGAAGGAAATAAGGACAGGCAATACTGAATGCAAGGAAGGTAAAGAAGAAAATTAGGATATGAAAGAAGAGGTATAGCTTGAGGAGGAGAAGAAAATCATATGGAAATGACTGCTTAATAACAGGACTCGAAAGATTTAATTATCGGTATCATACTGAAAATAAGAGTAATGATGGCGATCAGTGATTTGGATAAAGGAAAGAACTATTGAAAGTTGGCATAAGTTTACAGGACAGCCAAACGTCAGATGCAGACAGTTAGATGGATGAACGAGGCAGGGCTATATGCTAGAGGACTTGGGGGAGGAAAAAGATGGAGGAAAATCAGAGAGGAAGTCAGAGCCAGAAGAAGCAAGATAATAGTAGTCGAGTTCGCTAAAGCAACCATGACCTTTCACTATACTTGCAAGGTCAATAATAGAGACCCCTCAAGGATCGAGGCTCAGCTTGAGAAGCTAACTAAGCAATTATATCCATTTTGGGATTCCTTAATAGAGCAGAATCAGCAGAGGACCAGGCCCAGGCAAAGAGAGAGGCTCACAATTAAAGGCGGAGGTGGAGAAACAAGTGGAGAAGGCTAAACAGCTCAAGAAAATTGAACTTGATAAAAAGGCGCAAGCGGAGAAGAGGAAGAAGGATCAGGAGGAAGAAAAGAATCCACAGGTGCTCGCGGCTCTGGTGGATACCCTATTGAAGGGAATACTGGCAGCCTTGGAAAGTGCCAACAACTCAGTTCAGAAGTTGATGATGAATGCAAAGCAGGCTATAACATCTGTAGAGATTGTGTTAGTGTAGGATAAATTGAAAGAGACAATATCAATGAAGGACAAGTTGAAAGCTGAGGGGAAGGTCATCCTAGAAAGCAAAGTGGGGGAAAAGAAAGTGGTAGTAGGAAACAAGGTACTGAAGGTTACTAAAATCATACTTGTATATATGCAATCAATCGATAGCAGAGGAAAGGCAGAAGTGAGGATTGAGGTCAACAAGGTCAATGCCTTATATCAAGAGAGAGCAAGTACCCATAACATTATCCAGTGGCATATTACAGTTGAGATGGAGAAGGTGTCCCAAGACAACTAGTCATGGTAGATAGTAAGCAAGATTAGGGAAGAATACATCAAGCAAGAGGTCTTAAATATAATGACGGAATATCTAGTGGCAGTCTTTGGAGCCAAAGGAGACATGCTTAATATATGGATGGAAGACAAGAAGACAGTTAAGATACTGATACTAGCAATACCATTATAGGTGAATAGAGGTAGGAAGGATATTGGTAAGAAACTTAGTGAGAAAAACAAGAAAATAAAGACTGGTCACCAATTCCCAAAGACATGGGGAGGCGCCAGAACCAAAGGACTAATCTTCGATACAGTAGACTAACCAGAGGCAAAAAAGCTTATCAAGAAGTGAGTCATGTGGGAAGGAAGATGAAGACAGCTCTAGAGGATGGATACACACAAGATAGGTGAATTCAAATAATCCCAATAGAAGAAGGAGGAATAAAATGAAAAGACAAGTAAGAGAAAGACCTCTGTACAAATCAACATTAACAGCAACAACAACTACAACAACAACAACAAGGGTCAGCAAAGGAGGTAGACCTAAATGTGTTTCTCAAACCTTATTTGCTTCAACCGCAAATGCATGGGACACAAAAAGGAAAGTTGCTCCTTTATTAGCAGTGCTACATCCACTCATATTTCTGAAGGACAAGAGAGGAACTAGGAAGTTGTGGGAGGAAACAAAAATAGTTAATAGACTTTGAAGAGAAAGGGGGAGTAGGTAAAGAGAGACAAGGATGGCTTTGAAAAAGTTGAGGGAAAGAAGAGATGGAATGTATGGAAGAAGCCAGCTTTAAAGACAGCCAAAGGAGCCATACCTGGACCCTCCAATGCATGCATTATGGAGGTGCATCAGCAAAGAAATTTTGGCACCCTGACGCCCTGCTGTGGCACCCTCGGTCAGGACTGTGGCTTTCTAGATTGTCAGCTTGCCTTTCAGTGGCGCCGGTGGCGCCTGAGGCAGTAGTGTAAGGAAGTTATATATATGTACGGGTATAACATAACCACCTTCCACATCTAGTAGGAACCAGTGGATACTAACAAGTAGTTGACGGATTATGACTTAGAAGGTAACTCATGCGAAAGCATAGCCACCAATCAGATTTATGACTCATGTATTTCATTTGTATAGTTGAGTGTGTGACTCATGGATGAGTCATACGGGTATGAGTTTGAGTTGGATTTCATTTCATGTATGAGTCAGTGGTTGGTGTACAGCCTCCCTACTGACTCCCTATTTCCTTGGGCATGAAATATATAAGGGCTGCTGGTCCGCCACCAGTGTTGGAGGCAGCAGGGCCGTAGAACTGTAATTAGATACAGTTAGAGAATTTATAAGACCTAAGGCTCGTACCTATCAATTTAAGCCCCCAGCGGGCAGGGCCACCTATTGACAAGTAATAACTATGGCAGTGTGCTATAGTTACTAGGAAAATGATTTATTACTATGAGCGGATTCTCAGGTTTACAGTCTGTATGACAGGCTGGTAAACCTATCCTTGCGACAATATATTACTTTACAAGTAGGGGCAAGCTAGATTCTTTGCAGATGTGTTGGATGATGATGTCAAAGCATAGACCTTGGATTATTTTGGTCCAAATGAACAAAAGCCCCTACAGAGGTTTGACTAGTTCCCAAATGCACAACTGGAAATACATCAGAAAAGAAAATAGTTGCATCCGGATGCTATGCTGATATCTCCCAGATGACATCCTCTGGCTAATGTATATGCGTCTCTTTTGTCTTTTAAGTGCCTCTATTTGCCTTCCAAAGTCTTCCCAGTGCCTTCCAATAGTCTCAAATGCCTCTAAGGGACACCTGATGCGGAGGAGGGCATCCAGGATTGACACCATGGCTCTAGTGTCTCTTATGGCATTTGACGCCAATTAGGCAAACTCAAATATTTCTTGATGTAAGGAAACGCTTATTATAAAGGTACCTAAGTATCTTACCAGAATGTAGCAGAATATTATAAGAGTACTCATATATTTCTGGAATGGTACAAAAAAAAGGAGGATTAATATTATTTTTGTTGGAGAAGGGTGTAAAGGGCGAATTCCGGAATGTCAGAGAGGAAGATATAATAAGAGAGCTGGAAAAGTCAGAGGAAGGGAAGAAGCAGATATCATGTGTAAAAGAATTCTTTAGAGTAAGAGAGTTTGAGTTGGAATGGGATAGGAAAGTACAGCGAAAAGGAAAAATGAATATCGGAGCTCCACAAGAATCACCTCTGTCACAGGTGATCTTCCTCATCTAGAGGGCCATAATTAGCACCAAAATGGAGGAAGTGCTAAAACTTGAATGACTATACTTTGACCTAGAACTTATGTCATTTGTGGATGACCTCTACCTAAGAGTCTCAATCTGACAAAAGGATATGGTACGAGGGATAGAAATGAATATGATACTGAATGAAGTAGACATGATTATAAATAGAATAACAGCAGAGAACCATCTTCCCCTTGAAGACTCGAAGAATGAACAGGTAAGCAAGAAAAATAAGAGAAGGAAAAAGAACCAGAATGTAAAGTGGATGAAGTGGTTGGGAATAATCATGGATGACAGCGTGCCGTTCAGGAAACATTGGAAAGCCTGAGTCAAGTAGATATGAGATACGCTCATACCATTCAATGGCTAGAAAACTCTTAGTGGGGTAATAGTACCACTAGTTTGAGGTACATCTATACTAGGATAATTTGTATAATTGACTTGTAAGAGTAAGACCTGGAATGGAGAGGATAGAGAGATTGGAAGAAGGAGTTCGAATAACTGAAGAACCAAGCTTTGAAGAAATGTGTCAATACTACTCTTAAATCGAAGACGGAGCTGCTTAATCAGATTGCGGAGGTAGAGTTTTCGAAAATGATGCTGGATACAGCATAAGCTAGACTTATGTGTAAAATATTATGGGAGACCACTTCATTAAAGGACTTAATATTTGACGATAGAATATGAAGAAATGCGGTAACAAGAAGGAAGTGGGATAACTTTGGATAAGAATACACTGTTCGTCCAGACGGATTCACCTTGTCCTGACAGCAATTCATAGCAAGGCAGGGGTATTAAGAGAGAAGGGACATGAGAAAATGAGCTATGGAGGAAGAGTGGAGAAGGTGGAGGTGCCGGAGGTTATGCCTCAAGCCCAAGTAGACTCTAAGGCAGAGGTATGAACAGAAGCTATTAGGCAAGCCAGAGAGTATGGCAACTTGATAGGGGTATATACGAATAGCAGTATAAGTGAAATCTGAAGAGTCGGAGTTGAGTGGTATGTGGAACAAGTACAAGAAGCTAGAGAGGGCACACTGGACAAGCTGGCTACAGTGTGGGATTGAGAGGTATGTAGAGTTAGAGGAGCACTCGAAGATGCACCGATGTAATCTAACATACTTATCCTATCAGAATCTCAAGTAGTAATTACAGCTATTAGAAAGGCAGAAAGGACAGCGAAAGGTTGGACCTCAGACTTATGAAGAGTCATGAGGGATATCATTGACTAATAGATCAAGCTAGGACTGAATGCGGTATCCCTCAAGTGGTTTAAGGCTTGCGAAATAGTTTTTTGCAATGAGAAAGCAGAGTAGCTAGCTAAGCACGCAACAACTTTATAACTAGAAAATCCCCAAATTATGGAGGCAGTGTTAAAGCAGTTGTGGAGGAAAATGAGACCGGAAGAGAGAAGAGTGAAGGGAGCGGGAATGGGAAGAGTTGTGAAGTGGAATAGAAAGCCTAGGGTCACATACCTTCAATGTCATACCAGCAAAGGCAATCTACAAGCCTGATGCCACAAGATCAGAGAAGGAGACAACTCTGAATGCCGAAAATGCAGAAGATATGTGGAGACAGGCAAGCATGTAGCCTTAATCTATGTGTACGGGGTGGATATTAGGAAAAGGTGGGGGAGATGGGAAGACATGGATGATAGGGCGAGGTGGGCTAGGAAAGAGAAGGTTGGAGAGGGATATTACATGGTTGATTTAGTGGAGACATTTTTCTGTAAAATTGACTTCTACGGATTTCCTGTTTCTGTTTTTTGCTTGCAGTTTGCCTCTAGGTCAAGGGAGGCCTGTAAGGGGCGTGGAGGTGGAAGAGTCATATATGTATGCGGAAGGGCTGGAAGTGGTATAGTAGAGGAGGAATACTTTTATTGGCGATGGACCGGTAGCGGATGTGGCGGCGGCGGAAGAGGGGTATTTCCTTGTACATTTTGTTGAATCGTAAAGCAGGACGTTTATGTAGCCCGTTTTCCCATGGGTGTACCAAACCTTCAAAGGGGAGGGAACAGAGGTGCCGCATAACCTTAGGCTGATCAGGCATATAGAGTCCAAAAAAAAAAAAATTTTAACTCTCTTCTACTATTAGTAGTTATCTTGCCTGTCATACCACAATCCCAATATTGGCATATAAACTTAGCCCTATCAGATATCTCTTGTCGAAATCCCTTTTCTTCCATATAGTAAGTATTGGCAGCGGTTATGGAATATTTCTTCCCTACTCGCTGAACCTTGCTAAAATCTGCAAAGAATCTAGCTTGCCCCTGCTACCTAAGACGCCACTAGCGCCAACTAGAGGCAAGCTGAGAATCTAGAAGGCCACGGTCTGGACCGAGGGCGCCCGGACACTGCTCTCTCAGAACACTGGCATTAGAGCGCCATGGGCGCCATAAATCCATGAAAAAACGCCCCAATTTCTCCCAGAATTGCTGCTATGTGAACGCCCTGGAGGCACTAGAGGCACTAGAGGGAATGGTACAAAAGGCTGGCATCCGGACGCCCCAGCAGGGTGTTAGAGCACCAAAAATTCTTTGCTGATGAAAATGACATTGGATAACTCCTAGATTACTGTTTGATATGCCACTTATTGAAGTTACTGCTAAGTTTAGAACCTAGGTCCAGATGTGGATCCAGTAACCAAGTTAAATAACTTCTATGAGTATCTTGTTGAAACATACCTTAATAGATTTCTCTCCTAAACTAAGCTTTGAATGTTTCAAAAGTACAATTGCATCCTTCACATATTATACTCGAGGTGGGAATCCAAACTCCTTAAGTCGCATGATCCACCTGACAATCGAATTCTCCTCTGCTGGCATCAATACCTGATAGCATATATCCACGAACTTCCATACTCTTGCTCCCTCTAAGTGCCTCTATCCAGTAGAAGCATGAATCCCATATGCTCCTGCTGCCTTTGGAATTGATGCAAATCATGCTTGTTGAATGCCATCGCAGGCCTTCTTAATTGCTCTCTTTCGATCAACCTCCTCTTTGACCACTTGAAGTCAGTATTGCTTTAGCTTGCCCATTCCTACTGCCTACACTATATTAGTATTCAACTCCCTTATATCTAACCAGGATTTACCTACCATCGATTCTACTATGTTCTCTGTACTGTATTTGATCTGATATCTATTACGCTGGTGGGGATCTCGTTGATATTTACCCTACATGCATAGTTACATAGCCGAGATAGGTATAACATGTGGGGCTGATGCACATTCCTGCTCTGATGCACTACCCAGTGATAGATGGTACCCGACACCCTTCACTCAACATGGTTAAGGGTCCCCATTTCTACCCAGTGAGACACTCGCATAATAGACAGAAACTAATCCTCATGAGCAAAATAGGTACTACACTTTAGAACCCTACAACTGGGACCCAGCCCGGGAAGCGGCTAGGGCAAACTGGGTGCCACCGCCAGAGGCACGCCAAAGCTGGAGATATACTCCACCGAATTCATTTCCCTCACCGAAGGAACAGACGAGGGGACGGAGGTAGCACTAGAGGACAAGTACCTCTATATTGTAAGCCTCCACAGTCCCTTATTCCCTGTAGCGAGGACTGCGGGCTCAGCAGCTCTCTACCAGGTCTGGGATATATGGAGTCAAGGGAGGGCTCAGTATATAGTCGAACCTATACAAGTGCATCCGGTCTAAGTGCATATTCAGTCAAATTGCATCACTAGCTGCTGACCATATCATTTGTTAGGGCCCACGTGAATTATAATGAAGAAAGTCTGCATACTTGTATCTATGCATGCATTAGTCCCCATCCCTGACCAACGCTCGAGTTAATTATGCGTAGACACTCTATATTGGCACAATTGAAGCCAGGGTTTAGGCTAAAAACTCATGTCAATACCCGTGTGTGGGAATATGCATAGACAAATATATCGCTTGAAAGTAGGCAATCTTCCTATATGACAATGGAATCGACTGTGGGCTTAGAGGCAACAGGCACACCTCTATCAATACTACCTGGCGAACAAATTTCTTAATCAGTGTAAGCTTGCGCAATAATATAAGGACCTGAAAT
>Ga0307511_10000862_pt1 | contig 32343 bp, 29 predicted proteins | sample 13_EM_MG_FD_200266 | JGI IMG/M metagenome (GOLD analysis project Ga0307511, IMG submission 200266) | Populus trichocarpa ectomycorrhiza microbial communities from riparian zone in the Pacific Northwest, United States - 13_EM | ecosystem: Host-associated > Plants > Roots > Unclassified | place... | reverse complement strand
TGGGCAGTCATCGATCTGGAGACGGGCAAGGTCTGGTTTCCGGCGGAGCCTGCGTATTCATGCTTCGCCGCGGAGGGGCGGGATGACGCGAATGTCGACTGGTTCGAGATGCGAACGACGAGCAGTCTGCTCTATCTGCACATCTGCGATCCGCCATTGCGAGGATCGAGGACGTTCAATACGCGACGGGTGTACGTTTGGCGCGGCTCCGGATTGAAGCTGCTGCGGTCGGAGACGCTGAGGTAGCTGCTTGGCCTCGGTGCTAAACTTCAACTCGATGAAAGCCACTCTCGACGAGGTCGAAAAGCATCCGGGCGACTACCTTGATCGCGTGCTGGAAGGCGAGACGGTCGTGCTGTTTCGCGACGATCGAGCTGTGGCAGAGATCCGGCCGCTAAAGACGTCCGCGGGGCCGCGTCCGTTTGGCCTCGCAGCCGGCGAGTTTGTCGTGCCCGCCGACGAGTATTTGCAGATGAAGCTGGACCAGCACGGGAGACGGAAGATTCAACCGTCCCAGTTGACTCTTGACGAGCGCCTCCCAGAGCGACACGACGCTGAAATAGACATCGTTGGCTGAATTGGTGATGGCGCTGGCGATCGAAGGCGAAAGGCGCTGGTCTCTCGGAATCGCCAGTTTGGCGCTCGAGAGTGCTGCAGTGTCACTGCTTCTGGTGTTGCCTCCACATCACCGTGATCCGTTTGATCGAATGCTTGTCTGCCAGGCTATTCATCACGAGATCACGCTCGTTACGTCGGATGAACAGGTTGCTCGAGATCCGGTCCGGATCTTAGGGGCTGGCTGACGTCTGCGTTCATACGCGACAGGTCTACGTTTTGGCGTGACTCCGGATTGAAACTGCTGCGATCGGAGGGGAGTGAGGTAGCGGCCGCACCCTTGGTCGCGGGATTGACATGGCGTCGAGCGTGGTTGTATATCGACACAGGATCGCCCTACGGGGTTGATCCTTTAACCCCCCCGGTGTCTGGCATCCGCCACACGCCGGGGTTTTTTTTGGGGCAAAGGTGACGGACCGAGCCGTAGTCTTCGTCGATGGCAACAACTGGTATCACTCGCTTTGCAACATCGGCGTGGAAGATCGTGCACGTCTCGACTACCAGAAGATCTCGACAAAGCTACTTGGACCGCGTCAGTGGGTCGCCACCCGCTACTACATCGGCCAGGTAAACCAGAAGTACAACCCATCGCTCTACGCGCAGCAGCGAAGTTTTCTTGCCGGTCTGAAAAGTACCGACTCCCGGATCTCAGTACATCTCGGACGGATTGAGCCTCGTATCGCCTCGAACGAAGCGGCAATCGAGCTCCGCGAATACCTCGGCAAGTTGACCACCAAGATCGATAGTGCGGTGTTCGCAGAGCTCAGCGAAATCGCCAATCGTCATAGCAACGCAACGGTCTTCGTCGAGAAAGCAGTGGACGTTTTCCTGGCTGTCGACTTGGTTGCGATGGCAATCAGTGATGCGTATGACGCTGCCTACCTCTTGACCGCCGATGGCGACTACACACCTGCCGTCGAGGCCGTACGCAATCTGAACAAGAAGGTCTACGCGGCCTCGCCCTCCAGCGGTGCTCAGTTAGCGAAGGCAGTGAATTCCTTCATCCATCTACCTGCAGCCTGGTTTGACGACTGCTACCGTTGACGCCGCGCCCTTCCGAGCTCCCAGATCGCGATGTATCGCAAGCGATTCGGATATGGCGGATCGGGATAGAACCTTCCCGGAGGCGCGCCGAGGTCGTAGGCGAGGAGGGATGCATCCTCTCGGAACCACGAGGTATCGATTCCCTCGGAACGTGCTTTCTGCAACAGGCGCGAGGCGGTTGCCAGGTCGTTCCGGGACCAGGCTTCGCGTGCCTGGATCAGCGTCAGGACGGCTGGCGTGATCTCGATGTCGGTGGGAATCGCAGACGCACCGAACGTAGCGTCGATGTGTTCCCGGGCCGCGAAGAGGTGAAGGGTTTCGTAATCGTTCGAGCCGGGCTCGGCCAGCGCGGCGGCGAGGCGCAGGCGGCGCTCAAGGCCTTCGCGATCGCCGCGCCGGCCGGATATGTAGGCGCCGAATGCATACGACTCCTCCTCGCTCACGGGGAAGTTGGCGTCGTGAGCGCCGGCGGCGGCGAGATCGAGGGAGGTCTGAGCCTGATCGAGATCGCCCATGCCGATGCGCGCCACGCCGGCGAGCATGCGTGATTCGATTGCTACCGGCCCGAGGTTGGCGATCGTGGCGCTCTCCGCTGCGGAGTCATACAAGCGCGCGGCCTCGGCGGCGTGGCCGGCGCTCCAGGCGATGCGGGCCTGAGTGAATGCGAACAGCGGCGGAATGGTCGTGAGCTTGCTGCGTGAAAGATCGCGCGTGGCGCCGGCGATGTCGCCCAATGAAGCGCGATCGGCCAGCACGTTGCTTAGGCGGCGATCGTCTGGCGCACTGACGTCGATCTGCGTCAATTGCGCGAGCGCTGCCTTCGGTTCGCGGCGGCTGAGATGAAGGTGCGCCAGTGCCAGCCGCAGCCTCCAGGCGCGTGGACGGAGCTCCAGCAACGACGAGGCGAGCGCCATCTCCGTGGCTGCGCCGTTCTCCGGGATGAGATAGCGGCAGAGCATCGCTTCGAATGGCGACGTTGCGTTTGGAATGCGCCGCCTCGTTTCCGCCGACCAGCGCTGGCCGCTCTTGCGGTCGCCGCTGTAGTACGAGAACGAGGAGAGGAAGGCCGCCGGCAGCGGAGGATCGTGCTCGCGCCGCACGGCCTCCGTCAGCAATTGAACCGCTTCCGATCGATTGCCCGCGCCGTCCGCGCGGAGCGCCAGCGCGGTCAGACGCCGCGTCTCGCGATCGCCGGTGACGTCGGAGAGGCGAAGGTCGTAGCCGTTGTCGATGATCTGGCGGTCGCGCGTCATCAACGTGACGAAGATGGTGATCAGTGCGAAGGCGACGATGAGCAGCGCGACGATCCATTGCTTCGACGGACGTTTCGGCAGCGGAAGGGGAGTGGTGCCGGAGAGATCCAGCGTCCGAAGCGCCGCCGCGACCTCGGCGCCGTTTTGAAGCCGTTCGCCCGGCTGTTTTTCCAGACAGCGCTCGATCACACTTCGGATCGCAGGCGGCAGATTCTTCGCGGCGTCAGGAGTGATCGGCTCGTCGCGCATCACCGAGGCAATCATCTCCATGTTGCTGTCGCGCTTGAACGGCATCTGCCCCTGCAGCATCTCGAACAGGACGCAGCCGAACGAGAAGACGTCCGTCGCCGTCGTCAGCGGCTTTGCCGTCAGTTGCTCCGGCGATGTGTAGCCGATCGTTCCCATCAGCAGGCCCGGCTCAGTGAGGTTGGCGGTTAGCACGACGGAATCGAATGGCGCGCCGGCGTCGGGCAGCATGCTGGCCAGGCCGAAGTCGAGGATCTTCACGCCGTCGCTGGTGGTCAGGATGACGTTCTCCGGCTTCAGATCGCGATGAATGATTCCTTTGGCGTGCGCCGCGGCCATGCCGTCCGCGATGGCGACGGCGATTCGCAATGTCTCGTTCACCGTCAGCGGCGATGCGGTCAGCCGGCTGCGCAGCGTCTGGCCTTCGAGAAACTCGGTGACGACGAATTGCGTGTTCCCTTCGCTGCCGACGTCGAACACCGCCACGATGTTGGGATGCGAGAGCGCGGCAACCGCGCGCGCTTCGCGGCGGAAACGCGCCAGCGACGCGGGATCATCGGCGAGATGCGGCGAGAGAATCTTGATGGCCACATCGCGCCCGAGGCGGGTGTCGGTAGCGCGATAGACCTCGCCCATGCCACCGCGGCCGATCATCTCGCCAATCTCGTACGGCCCGAGGTGCGCGCCGCGCGGGAGCGTCATGGGGAGATTATCTGCGCTTCGCGCGTTGTCTGTTGTCGGTTATCGGTTGGTCTGGTGCTGGGGCCTCGATCGACGCGTTGAGGATGCGCGCAACCAACCGAAAACCGACAACCGACAACCGACAACGCGGCGAAGCCGCCTAAACCGGCGGCTTCGGCGGAGGCGGTTGCTGCGAGGGATCGGTCAGCGGCGCCGAGGGAGTCACGATCTGTTTCGCGGTCGGCTGGGGCGAGGGTGATGGCGCCTCCAGTCCCTCCTGCACGTAGCCGGCAGGCGTCGGCTGGAACGACATGCTTCCGCGGGCGTGCTCGTTCGGATAGGCCTTCAGCAGAGCGAGATCGATCAGCTTGCTGTCGAGGATGCGCGGATTGACGCGGACGTCGAGCAATGCGTGATTGATCGTGAACGCCTTCGCGTAGTAATCGATGGCGGCGTGCTGATGGTTGCGCTGTTCCTCCATCAGGCCGAGCTGGAAGAGTGCCGCCGAATGGCCCGGCTTGTAGTGCACGGTGCGGCCGAAGGCGAACTTCGAACCGACCCAATCGCCGCGCGACATGCGAACCAGTCCGAGGTTGTACCAGGCGGGGTAGAAATGAGAGTCGGCATTCACCGCGCGCTCGAACTCGCGCTCCGCATCCTTCGGGAAGCCCTTCTGCAGAAGCTGCTGCCCGAGCGTGTTGTGCAGGCTGGCCGAGCGCGGGTTGGTTTGCAGCGCGGTGATCGAGGCGCTGATCTGCGCGTCGAGTGGCGAACCGGTGTTCAGGTAGCGTGCATAGAACGGATTGGCGTAAGGATTCTCATCGTGATGGCGCGCCGATGAACAGGCGGCCAGCGCCACTGCTGCGATTGTGAGTACGAGTCGTTTCATCATCATTCCTGGACCGGTTTCGCTTTCAACTTCACTTTGCCGTCGACGACGTCCACGCGGAAAGCGACGACGTCGACATGATATTTCTCGCGTACGAAATCGCTCTGCTTCTGCACCATCACGTTCAACTGCTCGATGGTGATGTTCGGCAGCTTGCCGAGCTTGAGGTGCTCTTTCTGTACCTCGCCGAAAAGCCGTTTGATCTCTTCACCGTTCGTGCCCGGCGACACCCTTACATACGGATCGCCCTTCGGTGACGTTACGCGTTCGGCAGGGGTGGGTGGCTGTGTGGGGGTTGAGGGTGGCGCCGACGGCGCGTTGAGCGCGGCGGCGCGGCGCCGGAAGTCGAGCGGACCTTCTTCCCTCTCCCGCACCTTGCGCGCCCACATCTCGCGATGCTGGTTGTAGCGCGTGAGGAGCTGGCTGTAGCGGAAGCGGCGCGTGTTGTCGCGCATCTTCTGCTTGCCCAGCTCGTGGATGTAAACCTCGAGCTGCCGCCGTTCGTGCATCGGCGGGAACTTCTGGATGCCGGCGAAGAACTGGTCGTACTTGTTCTTCAGCTTGCGGATGTCTTCTTCCAGCTTGTCGAGCTCGTCGTCCTTTTTGATCACGTTCCGGCCGCTACAATACGCGCTCCATGCCTAAATCGGGCCCCGCTTCGGGAGATTCCGCGCTCCGGAGCATCCCATCAGTCGAGCGGATTCTCTCCAGCGACGCGTTCGTGGATGTCATCGCCGGCTTTGGACGCGATCAGGTGAAGGATGCAGTGGTCGAACATCTGGAGAGGCTTCGCCGCCATCGCGCGCCGTTCGACGAGGTTGCTGCCGCGGGCGATGTCCGCAATCACCTGACTGTTTCAATCGCCTCGACGTTGCGCCGCGTGATCAACGGAACGGGCGTCATCATCCACACGAACCTCGGCCGCTCGCCGATCGATCCCGCCGTCTGGTCACGCGCCGCGGCCATCACTACCGGCTACTCCAATCTCGAATTCGACGTCGGCGAAGGAACGCGCGGCCGGCGCGATGAGCATCTGACGGATCTCTGCCGCACGCTCTTCGGCTGCGAGGCCGCCATCCTCACTAACAACAACGCCGCAGGCACGCTGCTGCTCCTGGCCGCGGTGGCCGGCGGACGCGAAGTGATCGTCTCCCGCGGCGAGCTGGTCGAGATCGGCGGTGGATTTCGTGTCCCCGACGTGATCCAGCAGGGAGGCGCACGTCTCCGCGAAGTGGGGACGACGAACCGCACCCGCGCCGCCGATTACGACAGCGCAGTCTCCGACTCCTCGGCCGCCATCCTCCGCGTCCATCGCTCGAATTTCGAGATTGTCGGCTTCACGGAGTCGCCATCGATCGAGGAGCTGGTGTCGGTTGCGCGCAAACGAAATCTACCGCTGCTCTACGACGAAGGAAGCGGACGCGTCGCCGATCTCGCGCCCTACGGTTTCACCTCCGCGCCGACGATCCGCGATCTGATGGCCCTCGGCGTCGATGCAATCACCTGCTCGACCGACAAACTGATCGGCGCAACGCAGGGCGGCCTCATTCTCGGGAGCGAAGAGATCATCAGTCGCTGCCGGAAGCATCCGTTGATGCGCGCACTGCGCGCCGGCAAAGAGTCGTACGCCGTCATCGCGGAGACTCTTCGCGCCTTTGCCACCGGCCGGCACGAGTCAGAGATTCCGATCTATCGAATGCTGGCCACGCCGATCGATGCACTCCGTTCCCGCGCTGCCGAAATGGCCGAAGGCACAGCCTGCCGCATCATCGACAGCCAATGCTCACTCGGCGGCGGTACGACGCCAACGGAGACCATTCCGTCGATCGCGATCGAAGTGCCGGGCGATGCCAGCCAGCTCGCATCACGCTTCCTGCAGAACGACCCGCCGATCGTCGGCCGCATCGTCGATGATCGATTCACGATCGAAGTGCGGACGCTGAGCGAGGACGATCGCAGCAACGTGGCGGCTGCGATTCGGGTTTCGTAGCGCCGGCGGCCGCGCCGGCTGGACCGCCAGCGGCTCGCTGGCGATGCCCAAACCGCCGCCGAGCCGGCGGCGGGCCAGCCATCGAGCCGATGGCGCTACGAATGGCCTACTACTTCGCGAAGATGGTGCGGGACTTCATTCAATTGCGCTCGCGCATTCTCGGCCGCCGTCGCGATGGCCTGTCGATATCGATCCTCTTCTGTCAGAACGGCGAGGCAGATTTCGGCCGCGCGATCCGCGCCCAATCTTGTAGGCACGTACAGCGACTCGAGTCCGATCAGATCGAGAACCGCTTGTTCCTTGAACGTGACCTCGGGGGCGATCGAAACGGCCGGGGTGCCGGCGAGTAACGACAGGAGCGCCGCGTGGAGGCGGCTGGAAACGAGCATCCGGCAGACGCCGTAAAGGCTCGAAAGCTGGGCGGGATCGAGGTCATCATCGATCAGAAACCGTGCATCGAGTCTCAGGTTTTGTACGAGTTCGATGCTGATGTCCCGGTCTTCCGCAGACTGAACCACTACGACGATTTGGGCGAACCGTCCTGACTCCATCAAACGCCTGGCGACGTGGACGAACAGGGCAACATGAGCGTCGCTTCGTTCATCGGGGCGCAGCGCGCTCGAGATCACGAGAGCGAGCGTCGCCGCCTTCGCATCGAGGCCGCGCCGCTCAAACAGGTCAGCAGCCCCTGATGGCGAGAGCTCCAGAACGAGCGCGCTATCGGGCATGAGGATGGACCTGGGGTGCGTCACCAGCTTCTGAACTTCGGATGCGGACACGCGGTCACGCGGGAACACAGCGGCCGCCTTCTTCGCGAGCCTGCCAAACAGAGCGCTTCCCAGACGCGTCGCAAATGGACCGATCTGTGCGCCGATCAGTACTGAAGGAACGTCGATCTTCTGCGCTGCCAGCAGTGCGAGCTGGCGGATCACGAACCTCAGGTCACCCCGCAACGTCCCGCTATAGGTTTGAAAGTTGACTCCGCCGATCGATATGGCCAGATCGCAGTTGCGGATCCACTCGAGAGTGCGATTCCGGTTGTGCCGATTGCGGCCAAACCGGACAAGCTCGGCCAGGCTTCTTGCCAGACGGCTAAGAAGAACGAATGCCGGCTTCCCCCCGCCGTCGAAAAGCGGCGGCAGAATCTCGACGTCCGGATAGCGGCGCAACGTGTGGCGGAAGGGAGCAGCCTCCGGCGGAGTCAAGGCGATCGGAACGATGGCCACTGAGGCGCGTGGAAACGCTTTGAACACCAGATCGAGAGAAGCCCAAGTCAGGGCGCAAGCACCTCGATTGCTGTCAGGCGAGACATTGACGAGAACGATCCGCATGGAAGGCAATTGCGCTCAGCAGCGAACAGAAACCGCGCTATCTGGTCGCACCCACTCTCCTCTTGACCCCGTCCCAAATGCGCTTCCACGGACTCGGCCAGACCGTGCTTACACAGCCCGGACGATAAAACGTGACCGTCATGCTGCGCCGCGAAATAACGCAGCTCTTTGCTACGGCAGAGACGGCATGCCACGAATTGTCGGATCGCACCAGCACGGCCGAATTGCCGGCGAGCGGCGATACGCGCATGGCCACGTCCGCGGGATCGGAAGAACGAAGGATCGTCAGGCAGCCGCCATCATCGTCATCCCACGACTCGTTGAAGTAGAGGACTTGCGTGACGAGCTTGTCCCTGTGGTCCGGATGCGCGCCGTGCGAGCCTCCGGGAGGATAGTGAAAAACATTGACCTCCAGCTCCGCGTCATTCAGATCGATGCCGGTCAGGGATGAAAGGGCGGAGCGGTAGGCGGGCGACAGAAAATCGCTGGCGAGTGATCGCCAGGCACTGCTGAGCATCTTGCCTCTCGACACGGATCGCTCGCCCATGCGGATCAAGCACCGGACTTCGTATTCGAAATCCTTCTGCCCGTCGTAGTCCGCGAGACGCTTGAAATGGTCGCTGGGAAACGTTGCAGCCAGAGCGGCGGCGTCATCCGGCGAGAAGAGCTTGTCGATCGCTGCCCATCGGTACGGTTCGGTCTTCAGTTGCCCCTGGGAGATTCGATTCAGGTCGATCATGCTTGCAGCAGCGCCTCGATCTGTCCTCGTGACTGTTCGAGCAGTGTGTCCTTGGCTCGAACGCTCACATCCTTCGTCTCGATCGGCGTCCCCACCCGGATCGTCACCACGCCCGGCGTGATCCTTTTCGCTCCGACTTTGAAAACCTCATACGTTCCGTCGATCGCAATCGGAAGGATCGGCAACTCCGAACGGATGGCCAGCAGAAACGCGCCGCGCTGGAACGGCCGCATGGCCACTTCGCGCGATCGCCCCTCCTCGGGGAAGACCACGATCGTGTTCCCTTTGCGGATCCGCTCGACGGCCAGGTCGAACGACTTCACGGCCGTCCGCCGGTTCTTGCGATCGATGGGGATGAATCCGGCCCGTCCGAGGGCCCATCCGAAGATGGGGATGGTGAAGAGACTCTTCTTGGCCATGAAGCGGATCGGCTGCGGGATCGCCGCGAAAATGCAGGGGATGTCGAAATACGAATGGTGATTGGCGATCAGGACGTAGCGTTTCGTTCGATCGATCTTCTCGATCCCTTCGCCGCGAATCTCGATCCCTGCCCCCCACAGGATCAAGCGCGCCCAGAGCCGGATCACCGGATCGATCCAGGGCGACGAGGACGACAGGAGCGCGATGACCATCACCGTCGTAGAGGCCGGAATGGTTACCACGATGGCCACGAGCACAGCCCAGATCGTTCGAATCATCAGGCCGCGGAATGTAGCAGAAGTGACGGCGCGGCTCTGCGCCGGCCTGCGTTACAATGCCGCCCCTCGCAAAATGACAATCCGCGGTACCCTCCTCGTCCTTACCAACCACTCGTCCGAAGGAGAAAGACGTGCCCGATAGCATGACCGCGACGGCGGTGCTCGATGAACCTGTGACCGGCGCCGCCTCCATCGTCAACGACTGCACCATCCACGTTGCCACCGTCAACGGCTCCGGATCGCAGTCCTCCAACAACGTCCTCATGCGCTCGATCTTTCAGATGGGCGTGCCGGTCAGCGGGAAGAACATGTTCCCGTCCAACATCGCCGGCCTTCCCACCTGGTTCACGATCCGGGCGAACAAAGACGGCTGGATCGCCCGCAAAAAAGAAGTCGACATCATGATCTGCATGAACGCGGCGACGGCCCGCGAAGATGTCGTGGCGCTGCAGCCTGGCGCCGTCTGCATCTACGACGCGCCGCTGAACTGCAAAACGATCCGCAACGACGTCACGTTCTTTGAAGTGCCGTTCGCCAAGCTGGCCGGCGAGCTGTCGCAGGACTCGCGACTTCGCAAGCTGCTGACGAACATGATCTACGTCGGCATCGTGGCCGACCGCCTCGGCATCGAGCGCGATGAGATCGTCAACGCCATCACCAAGCAGTTCAAAGGCAAACTGAAAGCGATCGAGCCGAACGTTGCCGCCATCGACAAAGGCCTCGAGTTCGCGCGCGAGAATCTGCCGCAGCAGAAACGCTGGCGCATCGAACGGATGAACGCCACCGCCGGCAAGATCATCATCGACGGCAATGCCGCCGCCGCGATCGGATCGATGTTCGCCGGCGTCACCGTCGTGACCTGGTATCCGATCACGCCGTCGTCATCGCTCTGCGAGTCGCTCATCGACTACATGAAAGAGCACAGGATCGGCCCCGACGGAAAAGCCACCTTCGCAATCGTCCAGGCCGAGGATGAACTGGCGGCGGTGGGGATGGTGCTGGGAGCGGGTTGGGCGGGAGCACGTTCGCTGACGTCGACCTCGGGACCGGGAATCTCGCTGATGGCGGAGTTCGCAGGCCTTGGATACTTCGCCGAGATCCCTGGCGTGATCTGGGACATCCAACGCGTCGGTCCGTCGACCGGACTGCCGACCCGCACCGCGCAGGGCGATATTTTCGAGGTGTACTATCTTTCACACGGCGACACGCAACATATTGCACTCATCCCGGCTTCGGTCTCTGAGTGTTTCGACTTCGCCGGCGAGGCTCTCGATCTGGCCGAGATGTTCCAGACGCCGATCTTCGTCCTCTCCGATCTCGACCTCGGCATGAACAACCACATGTCGGATCCATTCGAATATCCGACCAAGCCCTATCGCCGCGGCAAAGTGCTCGATGCCAAACAACTCGATGAGTTGGGCGGGAAGTGGGGACGCTATCTCGATGTCGACGGCGACGGGATTCCCTATCGCACGCTGCCTGGCACCGATCACCTGATGGCCTCGTATTTCACGCGCGGCTCCGGTCACGACACGCACGCTCGTTACTCGGAGAAGCCTGCCGACTACAAAGCGACCGTCGACCGGCTGGCGAAGAAACATCAGACCGCGAAACAGTTTGTGCCGCAGCCGAAGATCGATCGCCGTCCGGGTGCTTCGATCGGATTCATCGCCTACGGCACGACCGATATCGCGCTGGAAGAGTCGCGCTACCAACTTCGCAACGAGCACGGCGTCGAGACGAGCTACCTTCGTCTACGTGCCTTGCCGTTCACCGACGATGTGAAAGCGTTCGTCGAGGCACACGAACGGGTTTACGTCGTCGAACAGAATCGCGATGGACAGATGGGCGATCTGTTGCGGCTTGAAGTCGGCGATATTCAGCACAAGCTGCGCAAAATCCTGCACTACACCGGTCTGCCCTGCGACGCGCGCTCGATCACCGACTCGCTGCTGCAGATGGAAGCCGATGGCACACGCGTCATCAAGATCGGCCTCGGTGCCGAAGCGATGACGCAGACGATTGGGGAGGACTAAGTCATGGCCGAAAGCGTACTCAAACTTCCCAACGAAGCCGCCGCTCCGAAGGAAAACCGGCTCGGGCTCAAGGCGCTCGACTACCAGGGCGGCAAATCGACGCTCTGCGCCGGCTGCGGCCACGACGCCGTCAGCAACCAGATCGTCCGCGCCTTCTACGAGATGAACGTGAAGCCGGAGATGGTGGCCAAGTTCTCCGGTATCGGCTGTTCCTCGAAAACGCCGGCCTACTTCCTCGGCCGCTCGCACGGTTTCAACAGCGTTCACGGCCGCATGCCCGCAGTCGCGACGGGCGCGATGCTGGCCAACCATCACCTCATCAGCATCGGCGTTTCCGGCGACGGCGATACCGCATCGATCGGCCTCGGCCAGTTCATGCACCTCGTCCGCCGCAACATTCCGCTCATCTACATCATCGAGAACAACGGCGTGTACGGCCTGACCAAAGGCCAGTTCTCTGCCACGGCCGACGAAGGCTCGAAGCTGAAGACCGGCGTGATCAACGACCTCCCGCCGATGGATCTCTGCGCGCTGGCCGTGGAGCTTGGATGCGGATTCGTGGCCCGTGGCTACGCCGGCGATCCGAAGCAAATGGTCAACATCCTCAAAGCCGCCATCGCCCACGACGGCCTGGCTGTCATCGACGTGATCTCTCCCTGCGTCACCTTCAACAATCACGACGGCTCCACGAAGGGCTATGCGTATTCGAAGGAACACGACGAGCTCCTGCACCAGATCGGCTTCGTCCAGTCGTACGAACAGATCGAGATCGACTACGAAGCGGGAACGATTCGCGAAGTCACGCTCCACGACGGCTCGCGCCTTCTTCTGAAAAAGCTGGAAGAGGATTACGACCCCTCGAGCGCCGTGCAGGCCCTTCAGCGCTCGCACAAAGCGATCGAGGATGGCGCCATGCTCACAGGTCTCATCTATTTGCGACCGGAGAAGAAGAGTTTCATCAGTCTTCTCAACATGAGCGAGAAGCCGCTCTGGTCGCTGAATGAGGCGGAAACGCGTCCCCCGAAGGAAGCGCTCGATCAAATCATGCGCGAGTTGATGTAGACGCAAAACCGCCAGCGAGCCGCTGGCGGTCCAGCCGACGAGCCGTCGGCGCTACGAACGCTGGATCACGGCGCGTTCCTTGCTCAGCAGTAGTGCATGAGTGAAGACGAAAAAGGCGCTACCGAAGCGGACATGCAGAAGATCGACGTAATTCGCGGCTCCGAAGCCCTCGGCTACGAAGGTGCCGGACGCGAGGAGCATAGCGGCGAGAACTCGCCGAAGAAGCCGAGCGATCCGCGCGACGAACTGGCGGATAACAAGCCGGAAGACTTGAGATAGCGCTCAGTTTTTTCTGATCGCTGCCAGCCGGCTCTTTGCTTCCGCATTTTCCGGGGCGATCTTCAGCACATCCTCGTAGCAGCTCTGCGCGCGCGAGATCAGACCTTCCGTGCGATACAGATCGCCGAGGGAGATCAGGGCCGTGACGGAATTCGGATCGAGTGACAGTGCGCGCTGGAAACTCTCCGCCGCATCGCGCCGCCATTTCGGATTGCGCTCCTGGCATGCGCCGAGGAGATGCCAGGCTTCGGCGTGGTCAGGAGCGAAAGTCACCGTTTGCTTGAGCAGCACGATCGCGCCGTAGTAATCGCCGGTCGCGCTCAGCTCGCGGGCGCGCTGAAAATTCTGATTGGCGATCGATCGCCGGGCAGCGCGCCGCTGCATGTCGTCGCCGTCCGGACGGCCTGAGCGCTGCGTCAGCAACTTGTCGTAAGCCTGCCGGCGCGCCGGATTCTCCAGCACCGCGGACGCCTCATCGAGACGCTTATTGATCGCCGCCAGCGCGTCCTTCACCACCGGCGGATACGTCGCCGGAGCGTATTCGTGCTTCATCTTGTCGGCCGACGCCACGATCTGGCTGCGTGTGGCAGCGCGAGGCACCTCGAGGAGTTGATAGTGATCCAGCGACGCCAGCTTCCGCGAAAAAGCCACGGCCCGCAGCGAGCGCTGATCGTTCGAGCCGATCGCCGCCAGCAGCTCCAGATCGCGCTGCATGTCGCCGCTGTCCGCCGCCGGCGCGGGCTTGGACGAATAGTCGACGACGGCAAATAGTCCGAGCGTCATCATGGCGATGACCACGCGCGCCGCGGTCACCGAGTCGTTCGTGAACTGCTTCAGGAACGTCTCGATCGTCTGCGTTTCGTGCAACGCTTCGGCAATCTTCCGCTCTGCATCGGTGAGTGGAATCGTGTCGAGCACGTTTGCGGCTTCGCGATCCGGCTCGATCTCGCGCTTCAGATCGCCGAGCGAGCGGCGCAGCACCAGGCCGTTGGTGATGGCGCGGATGCCGTCGAGCACCACTGCCGGCGTTGACTGCAGGAAAACGCGCTTCTCCGGCTCGATGGCGTGATCGTCGTTGAATGCCGCCGTTCCTTCGTCGAGCGAAAAAAGCGGGATGAACTGTCCCGTCATCCATTCGCGCAGCAGCGTCTGCCGCGCCGACATATCGAGCAGGCCGGACTCGTGAAACTTCGCAGCCGCGTCGATGGCATCGATCGCTGCAAACGTCAGCGCGCGATCGGGAAGGATGACGCCGCGGCGGACCAGAAACTCAGTCAGCGATTCTGCCGGATTGGCCGAGGTGATCAGTGCCAGCTCACCCTGCGACCAGTAGAGCGTCTTCCGCATGGGGGCATCGATGATCGTCAGCGACCCGGTCCTTCGCTGTTGCAGGATTTCCCCCGCAATCACCGCGAAGGGTGTGATCTCGATCCGCTCCAGACTCACGCCGCTTCCCTTATGTCCTTTGCCCTGCTTTTAACACAATGTGGCATGAAACGGGCTCCCACCGAAGCCGTCTCATACTGAGTGGGACATGTTGCAAGACTCCAGAATGCGGCGTTCGTTGACGGTGTTCCGTTCTGCCGAGTGAAAACCATGAGACTGATGATGAAGTTTGCGTTGCTGCTGCTGGCGCTCCTTGCGTTCAGCGTTTCCGCCGGTGCCCAGGAGCCCTCGGACGATCCTTACGAGTTCATTCTTGCCAAGCTCGCCGCCGACGACGGCCGCTTCGACGAGGCCCTGTCCCGCATCGACAAGATCGTGGCCAAGAACCCGTCCAACGCGGTCATCCTCTACGAACGAGCCCTGATTCTCATCGATGCGTCCAAAATCGACGCTGCGGAATCCGAGCTTCGCAAGGTGGTCGTCCTCCAGCCGAATTTCTACGATGCCGAGCGCGTCCTCGGCAGGATCCTTCTCGATCGCGCCGGAAACGATCGCACCAAGGTCGACGAAGCGCTTGTCCATCTCCAGGCCGCCTTCCGAATCTATCCGGATGATCTCGCCACGGGCATGGCCATCTCGCAGATTTATCTTCAGAGCGGCCGTCCCGCCGAGGCCGAAAAAGTTCTTGCGGCGATGCTGGAGCGCGCGCCCGATCAGCGCGGACTCAACTTCAGCTACGCGCAAGTGCTGACGAAGCTCGGCCGGGGCGCGGAATCGCTCAAGTACCTGGAGCGGGCCGTCGAAGTCGATCCGACCTTCGGCATGGCCATCCAGCAGTTGATCGAGATTTATCAGACTACGGGCCAGTGGGGGAAAGCGGCCGATCTCCTGCAGCCGCTGATCAACGACGATCCGACCAACCTCGACTTCCAGCGCCAGCAGGCATTTTTCTATCTGCGCGCCGGCATGGCGGAGAAGGCGCGCTCGCGCTTTGCGGCGCTGCTCGCCTCCGATCCGAAAGATACCCGCACGCAGTACTACCTCGCCGAGTCGCTCAGCGATCTGGAGCGCTACGACGAAGCCGATCGCCTCTATCGCCAGCTCCTCGAGAAAACTCCGGATGATCCAGATGTCCTAGCAGGATTCGGCCTGGAGCAGGTCGGCCGCAAGAAGTACGACGAGGCCGCCAAAACTTTCCGTACGCTGCTCGCTCTTCCCGACGCCGCGGAAGGCGTTCAGATCCTGGCCAAGACGCAGCTCGCTTTCATCGATCTCCAGAAGGGGAACTACCAGCAGGCCATCGACGCCGCGAAGCCGCTGTTCGTCTTCCACGACAAAGTGAATCCGTCCTCGATCAACATCGCTCTCGATGCGATGAGGAAACAAAAGCGCTACAGCGACGCGGTCTCGATGCTGCAGCCGCTCGTCGATAAATACGCATCCGATCCGTTCGTGAACGCGCGCTACATCGAGATGCTGGCCCGCGCCGGCGACAAGGACCGCGCTCGTGTCGCCGCGGCTACGCAGTCGAAGTTCGGAGTGCGCAATACGATCTCGGCTGCCGAGGCGTACGTACAGGCCGGTCAATACGATCAGGCCATCGGCGTGGTGCGCGATGCGCTGCGCAACAAGCCCGACGACGTCGATCTGCAGTTCGAGCTCGGCGCCGCACTGGAGCGCTCCGGCGACAAAGAAGCAGCAGAAAAAATCTTTCTGGCTCTCCTCGATAAGCATCCCGAGAATGCCGGCACGATGAATTACCTCGGCTACATGTGGGCCGAGCAGGGCGTGAATCTCGATCGCGCCGCGGACATGTTGACGAAGGCCGTGACTGCGGAGCCGGGCAACGGTGCCTATCTCGATTCGCTTGGCTGGACGTATTTCAGACAAGGCAAGCTCGCGCTGGCCGAGAAGTATCTGAACGATGCCGCTGCTATTCTTCCGCGCGATGCCACCGTCCACGAGCACCTCGGCGATGTGCTTGCGAAGCGCGGCGAGACGTCGCGCGCGCTGACGCTGTACCGCGCCGCGCTGACGCTCGATCCGGAGTCGAAGGACGAGGCCAAGCTGCGCTCGAAGATCGCCGAGCTGGAGAAGCAGCAGCAGGCGCAGCAGACACCGCGTTGATGCGCCGCGCTTTTTTGTTTCTTGCCCTCGCGATATTTCTCGCGTCCTGCCGGACCACGCGTCCGGCCGGCGAGGAAACGCCGGTCGCACCGCTGACGTCGGCATCGCCAACGGATGCAGCGCGTCAACTCGCCGCGCGCCGCGCCCAACTGACGGGCGAGCGCAGCCTGCTGCGAATGCGCATCACGAACAGGGGCCAGACGCTGTCGGTGCGCGCCCAACTGCAGATCGACGGCAGCGGCCGCATGCTGCTGACTGCCTACACACCCTTCGGCACCAACGCTATTCGTCTCTACGCCGCCGGCGATGAAGTCACGTTCATCAACGATTTCGAATCGACCTGGTGGCACGGCAGCGCCTCTGATTTCGCCCGCTCTTTCGGTTTCTTCGGTTCTGCCTCCCCCTCGGCGATGGCGCTCCTGATCGTAGGTCTGCCCGCCGAAGGCGTCACGATCGATTACGCCCCCGCCGGCATCGCGCACGCGAGCGCAGGCGACGCGGTTATCTCCTTCGATCCGCCATCGTATCCGCCGAAAAACGTGACGATCGTTCGCGGCGCGCAGAAGCTGGAGATCGAAACGCTGGAGTCTGTGATGACGACAGCGAGTGTGGCGAAGCCGGAAGCGTCGGCGGACTATCGCTGCTGCGTTGCGCCAAGGCTTTAGGTCTTGTGTCATCCTGCGTCGGCTACGACATTCGCGCCGATGAACAGTAGTGACACGGATCTGACATCGAGAGTCCTTCTCCCCCGCGGTTTTCAGCGGGGGAGAAGGTGCCGAAGGCGGATGAGGGGGCGGAGCTTGCGCAGACTGCGCAATCAGGCACCGCCCCTCACCCGCACTCCGCTTCGCTTCGTGTCTCCCTCTCCCCGCTCGACGCGGGGAGAGGGACTCTCGATTGGTTTAATCGCGTCATTCTCTGAACGCCGTCACGTGTGCCATTCCGGGGCTCGGGACTGCGAATGATGCGTACCATCCCCGCCTACGCGAAGATCAACTGGTCCCTTCGCATCACCGGCAAGCGGCCTGATGGCTATCACGATCTGGAAACGCTCTTCCAGACGATCTCGCTTCACGACACGCTGACGTTCACCGAGTCGGATCATCTCTCGCTGACCTGCGACGATCCGACGATTCCGATCGACGATCGCAATCTCGTTCTCCGCGCCGCGCGTGCCGTCGGCGCACCGCCGGTCGCGATCGCATTGCACAAGGAAATCCCCGCGGGCGGTGGCTTGGGTGGTGGCTCCTCGGACGCCGCGACTACGTTGACTACGCTCGGTCCTCCACCTTTCGATGACATCGCTCTCTCCCTCGGCTCCGATGTCCCGTTCTTCCTAACCGGCGGCACGGCCTACGCGACCGGACGAGGCGAGATCCTGACGCCGATGCCGCGGCTCACCGGAATCCCGCTTCTGCTGTTGATTCCGGAGGAGCGAGTCAGCACCGCACGCGCCTTCTCGATGATCAACCGATTCTCGCCGCCGCTCGGCGCCGATCGCCATCGCTCCATGATCGACGACGACTTCCTCGCGCACTCCTCGGAACTGATCAACGATTTCGAGGAGCCAATCTTCGCCATGCTCCCGCGCCTGCGTGACGTGAAAGCGAAGTTGTACGAAGCCGGAGCCGCCTGGGCCGCAATGTCCGGATCAGGCTCGACGATCGTCGGAGCATTTCGCACGATCGCCGAACGAGACGCCGCAATCAAGCGATTCGACAATGTGAGAGCAGTAGCCGCAGAAACGATCTAAATCTGCGTCCGTCTGCGTAATCTGCGGATTACCAAAGCGGCTTCTTCGGCGGCGGATCGAAATCGAACGATCCCAGAAGCAGCCAGCGTCGCGCCTCCGTCTCACGTCCTGGCTTTCCGATCAGTGGCGTCGTGTAGTGCCAGAAGGGGAGACGATAGACCGCGATCCCGCTGCGGCCGCTGACTTCGCGGCTGGTGGAGAGGAAGCCGTGATCTTCGTAGACGAGCTGCTGCATCCGCACCGCGTCGTTCGAGAACATGATGTGAAGATCGACGAAACCGTTTCGCTCCCACGGACTCTCGGGATGGTGATCGTTGTGCGGTCCGCTGTAATCGCCCTGCTCGTAGCAGATCACCTGGCGTCCCGAGTTTTTCTTGTCCACCGGCATGCCGGCGATCGACTCTGCGAACGCGCCGAACGACTCCGAGCGCATCATCTGCGCCAGCCCGATCCCGATTGCGGCGTCGAGTGCTCGTGACTTGCGCGAATTCAGCGTCATCGTCTTCACGCGCATGGTTTTCTTCAGCGTATCGGAGTAATTCTTCTTCATCGACGAGATCCACTCGCGCGGGATCGGCGTCTCCATGCGGCGGATGACGGGATACATCGCTTTGTCCAGCAGCTCGATGCAGCGTCTGGCCACGCGATCGTCGATCACGTCGTCGAACACCACGATCGGTGTAGCCCGTTTCTTTCGAAAAACTTCGAGCTGTGGGGGATTCGCCAGCAGACGCTGGCCCCGTTTGTTGAGCAGGTCGGCGAATTCGGACGGAAAGCGGTCCATGGCGACCTGAAGTTTATCCTGATCGCCGTGAAAGTAGTTGACTAATCAACTAATGAGCGGTAATGTAATGGCCGTGACGCGAGACATCGTTCAGGAGCTGAAGCAGAACAAGCCCTTCCCGTCGAAGGCGCAGGAGGCCGCGGTGGCGCTCCTGCGCACCGCCGACGTTCTGCGCCGTCTCATCGGCGTGGTCGTCGAGCCGAGGGGAATCACCGCACAGCAGTACAACGTGCTGCGCATTCTCCGAGGAGCGGGCGAGAAGGGACTGCCAACCCTCGAGATCGCCGATCGGATGATCGAATCGACGCCCGGAATCACGCGTCTCATCGACCGGCTGGAAACAAAAAAGCTCGTCTCGCGCGAGCGCAATCTCACCGACCGGCGCCAGGTCTTCTGCCGCATCACGCCATACGGCCTGGCGCTGCTGTCAACGCTGGATGCGCCAATCTTGCATGCCACCGACACCGCCCTTGGTGTTCTGAAAAAAACCGAGCTCGCCAGCCTCATCGACCTACTCGACAGGACCCGCGAGCACAGCAACGAGCAGTTCATCGAAAGGAGACGTACCCAATGAAGTTCCGCACCCTCGCAGTTGCAGCAATTCTCGTTACCGCATCGTCGCTCTTCGCCGACACGTTCAACGTCGACAAGAGTCACTCCGAGGCCACGTTCCAGGTGCGCCACATGATGAGCAAAGTCAGCGGCAAGTTCGACGACTTCAGCGGCAAGATCAACGTCGATCGCGCCAAGCCCTCTGCCTCCTCGGTGGAGTTCACCATCAAAACGGCCTCGATCAATACCGGCACTCCGGATCGCGACAAGCATCTGCGTACCGCCGATTTCTTCGACGCCGATCGCTGCGCGGACATCACTTTCAAGAGCACCGGCATTGCTCCGTCGAAGAAGAAGGACGTGTACGAGGTGACGGGCGATCTGACCATGCGCTGCGTGACGAAGCACATCACTTTCCCGGTCGAGTTCGGCGGTTTTGGCAAGGATCCGTGGGGCAACGAGCGCGCCGGCTTCTCGCTGACGACGACGGTCAACCGGAAGGACTACGGCATCAACTGGAACAAAGCCCTCGACGCCGGCGGCTTCCTCCTGAGCGACGACGTGACGATCAACGTGAACATCGAAGCGCAGAAGGCGAAGTAAGGTTGCTGGGTTACTGAGGTTGCTGGGTTGCTGGGTTGCGAGGGCAAGGCGCTCTGCGCGTTAACTCGCACACGGCAGCGCGCGAAGGCGCGCTTGGCAACACAGCCCACGGCTCCGCCGTGGGACGCAGGCGGTAGTGCAAAACCTGGCCGCGGAGGCGGCCGCCACAATCGTTATTGCGGGCGCCTTCGCGCCCGCCGATCGTCGTCTTGACCAGTCGGCCCCCGGCACAGCCGGGGGCTACATTTTTGGAGCGCGCCTTCGCGCGCAATTGAAACGATAAAGCTTTGCAACGCATTGATTTAGAGTGTTTTATAAATTTGCAAGTATTATCTTGCTAAATGTCCAAAGCCGTGACATTCTTGGGATGCCATTCAACGAAGGGAGGCATTTCCAATGCAGCAATCCACCCGCCCCGAGGTGCTCGAGTTTCCAACTGAGCACGCGGCTTCCGAAGCAGTCACGACCATCCTCAGGTTCATCGGCGAGGATCCCTCGCGCGACGGTCTCCTCGACACGCCGGCCCGCGTGCTGAAAGCGTGGCGCGAGATGACCTCCGGCTACGACGACGATCCAGCCGAGATTCTGTCGCGCACGTTCGACGAGACCAGCGATGAAATGGTCGTCCTGCGCGGCATCAGTTTTCACTCCACCTGCGAGCACCACCTGCTGCCGTTCTATGGCGAGGTGAGCGTCGGCTATCTGCCCGGCAAGGTCGTCGGCATCAGCAAACTGGCCCGGCTGGTCGACTGCTTCGGCCGCCGCTTGCAGATTCAGGAGCGGATGACGCGACAGATCGCGGAGTCGATCGAAGAGCATCTCGAGGCCCGCGGAGTGGGCGTCATCGTGCGAGCGCATCACCTTTGCATGGGATGTCGTGGAGTGCGGCAGCAGACCACGGAAATGGTGACGTCGGCGATGCTCGGTACGCTGCGTAGCGATGCCATGGCCCGCGCCGAGTTTCTGCGGCTTACGGAGCAATGATGGATTTGAAATCAGGCGTTGCGAGTAGCGATCTTCCCGATGGCGGCATGCTGGCTGGCGAAGTGGATGGCGAGGCGGTCGTGCTTGTCCGGAGCGGCAAGGAAGTCTTCGCGGCCGGCGCGGAGTGCACGCACTATCACGGCCCGCTGGCCGAGGGCATCGTCAGCGGCACGACGATTCACTGTCCCTGGCATCACGCCTGTTTCGATTTGCGAACGGGGGCGCCATCCGCGCCGGCACTGGAGCCGATTGCGGTATGGAACGTCGAGGAGCGCGACGGACGAATCTTCGTGACGACCAAACGCGAGATCCCTGCGCCGAGTGTTCAAGCCGAGGTCAAGTCGGTCGGCATCGTCGGCGCAGGCGTGGCCGGCAACGCCGCCGCGGAGAAGCTGCGGCGGGAAGGCTTCGAAGGAACGATCACCATGATCGGCGCCGAGGAGACGCTGCCGGTCGACCGGCCGAATCTATCCAAGGACTACCTCGCCGGCACCGCGCCCGAGGAGTGGATTCCGCTGCGCAATGCCGGCTTCTATCGCGATCAGAAGATCGACGTTCTGACAGGACGCCGCGTCATGCTGCTCGACGCCAAGGTCAAGACGATCACGCTCGACGACGGATCGACGCAGACGTTCGACGCCATCCTGCTCGCTACCGGTTCGGAGGCAGTGCGCCTTTCGCCGCCCGGCGCGGCGCGCGTGCACGTGTTGCGCACGCTGCGCGATAGCCGCGCCATCATCGCCGAGGCGCAGAAGGGGAAGCGCGCCGTCGTCATCGGTGCCAGCTTCATCGGCCTCGAAGTAGCGGCATCGCTTCGCGCACGCGAAGTCGAGGTCACCGTCGTCGCGCCGGACGAGATCCCGATGGCGCGGACCATGGGTGTGGAAGTAGGAGCGTTCATCCGCCGCCTTCATGAGTCGCACGGCGTCCATTTCCGCCTCGGCACGACGGTCTCCGAATTCAAAGGCGATCGTGTCGTTCTCGCCAATGGCGAGCCGGTCGCCGCCGATTTCGTCGTCGCCGGTGTCGGCGTCCGTCCGAATACGCAACTTGCCGAGAGTGCCGGACTGGCCGTCGATCACGGCGTCGTCGTCGACGAGTTTCTGCAGACGAGTGCGCCGGGCATCTACGCCGCCGGCGACATCGCGCTCTATCCGAATCGTTTCACCGGCCAGAAGATCCGCGTCGAGCACTGGGTCGCCGCCGGCCGCCAGGGCCAGACGGTCGCGAACAACATCCTCGGCCGCCGCGCGCCCCACACCGCCCCGCCGTTTTTCTGGAGCGCGCACTACGACGTCACCATCGCCTACGTCGGCCACGCCGGCAAATTCGATCGCGCCGAGGTTCATGGCTCGATCGATGACCGTCGCGCGATTGTGGCCTATCGCGTTGGCTCGCAAATCGCCGCGGTGGCTGCAATCGGTCTCGATCAGGAATCGCTGCTGATCGAGAAGGCGATGGAGGAGGGGGATCGCAGCGCGATCGACGCGGTGATCGCGGGGATCTAAGGCGCCGCAGGCGCTCGCCTGTCACTTAACGAGACGCAACGTGGAGCGTGCTGGGCTCTGGTGCGTTTGGCGGAAGAGTTACGACGCCTTCAGCATCGTGTTTCTCACGCTCTCGGAAGTACTCGAAGAATGCGTGAATGTCTTCACCTGCTTGCTCAACAAGTTCTGCGCGAGCCGCGCGACTCTCTTCAACAATTGGATCGTCCCACATCTTAGGCTCCCATGAGCTCCTCGGGCGTACAGATCACCGGCGGCTCGTAACCATATTCGCGGCAGGTTCTGACGATGCCAGGCAGTATTTGAGCGTTCGCGATGTGCTTACAATTCCATGTAAGCAAGAATTGCATCCCATGTACTGTCGCCAAGGCAATGTGAGACATGTCGGCGAGAGCTTTCATCGGTAGACCTGTCGCACGAAGCAAGATCGGGACGAGCTGCTCCGCTTCATTGCTTGCCGAAAGGCGGCGAGTCAGGCTAAGTATTTCGAGCCGGGCTCTCGCAAACTTAGGATCGCCCTTCTCAGCCTCGGCGGTTACGATGTGGGAGCTGAAGAGTTCGAAGCTCGCACGGCGCGTTTCCCACCAGTCACGCGTAAGTTGTTGATGCGCCAATACGATGACGTCGCGCGCGGGGCGGGCCGTGAGGTAGCTTACGACGCTTGTCTCAAGATAAACCTTCGGAGGCAAGTTCGAAACCTACTGCATTCGTCCTGAAAACGAAAGTCGGTCGCGCAGCACTCACCGCTTTGTCCGATGCGTGGCCGGTGCCGTCCACGGATCTTCCGGCCATGGATGCTTCGGATAGCGTCCGCGCAGCTCCTTGCGAACCTCTTGATACGCACCATTCCAGAATCCGCGAAGATCCTGCGTGATTTGTACGGGGCGGCCACTCGGTGAGAGCAGCGCGAATGTAATCGGCGTTCGTCGCGGACCGATGCGTGGCGACTCGGCCAGTCCGAACAACTCCTGCAGCTTCGCCGAGGCGACGATCGAGCCTTCGTCGCGATACTCCAGCTTCGCGCTGCGGCCGCTTGGCAGCGGAATCGTCAATGGGGCGAGCTCGTCGAGTTTTCGGCGAAGCGGAAACGGCAACTCGATCTGGACATCGTCGAGGTTCCGCTTGCCGATGACGGCGGTTGCAATCAACGGACTCCAATCAACTTCAAGCTCCGCAAAGGCGATGCGACGTTCGAGCAGCGGATCGGGCTTCGCGATCTCGGCCAGTATTCGTTCGGCCTCGGCAGTTTGCGGCTGGATCGTCTGTTCGTGCAGCAGGATCGCGCCATACCAGCTTCGCTCGATTGCCCGAACGCGACGTCCCTCCAGCTCATGCACGACATCGCGCCGCGTCGGAACGAGCCATTCGCGTTCGATGACGCGCGCACTTCGCACCAGGTCGCCGGTGATGTCGAGGATGACGAGAAACTCTCCGTTGCCATCGTCGATCTCGCGCGCCAGCGTCGCGCCGGTGCCTGACGAGAGCAACAGCCGCGGTGACTTTGGCTCGCGACGTTGCGCGACGCGATCGGGATAGCCGGCCAGTAGCGCGCGACGCAGCGTTGCGTCATCGACCTTCTGCCGATAGTCGTTGCCGAGAAGCCGTCGCGCGATCGACAACAGCTCGCGCGCTTCGGTCGGCGCTCCGCCGCTGAGCTGCACTGCGATCGCAATCGCATCATCAGCGCCGTGCGCATCGATCACGATGCGGGCGAGACGCGGATGAAGCGGAAAGGAGCGAAGCAACGAGGGATCGCCGAGCGCGGCCAGCAACGCCAGCCCCGCATCGATCCGCTCCTTCGGTGGCCGCTCGAACCAGTCGAACGTTCGCGGATCGCCGCCCCAGGCCATGATGTCTAGCAGCGGTGGGGCGAGATCGACGCGGCGCACGTCGGGCTCGCGATGCGGCCGCAGCGTGTCGCGCGCATCCCAAAGCCGCAGCGCGTGTCCGGGCTGCGTTCGTCCCGCGCGTCCTGCGCGTTGCTCCGCCGAATCAGCCGCGATCCGCTCGATGACGAGATGATCGACAGCCGTGTCGGGATCGAAGCGCAGCACCTTGTGAACACCGGAGTCGATGACGTCGGTGACGCCGTCGACCGTCAGCGAGGTCTCGGCGATGTTCGTCGCCAGAATCACCTTGCGCCGAGCCGCCGGCGCCAGCGCACGCTCCTGCGCATCGACATCGAGCGAGCCATGCAGTGGGAGGACGAGCGCATCGACGCCGGCCAGCTCACGGCGCGTTCGCTCGATCTCGCGCATGCCGGGAAGAAAGCAGAGGATGTCGCCGCGTGCATCGCGCAGCCGCTCGCGCACCGCCTCGCTCATCGTCATGCCCGGCCGGTAGTCGATGTCGATCGGAAACCGGCTGGCGCCGGCGTCGAAGACGCGCGCATCGCCGAGAAAACGCGAGACGTCATCCGCCGCAATCGTGGCCGACATCACCACCACGGCCAGATCGTCGCGCGATTCCATGGCCTGCTTGGCCATCGCCAGCGCAACGTCGGCGTGAATGCTCCGCTCGTGAAACTCGTCGAGGATGATGACGTCGAAGTCGCTCAGCAGCGGATCGCTCTGCATCCGGGCGGTGAGGATTCCTTCGGTGGCGATGAGCAGCCGCGTCCGGTCCGAAAACTTTCGCTCGAAACGAATCTGCCAGCCGATCTCGTTGCCGATCGTCCAGCCACGCTCGCTGGCGATGCGTCGCGTCAGTGCCCGCGCAGCTACACGCCGCGGCTGCAGCAGGATCGTTTTTCCGATCGCCGCGAGTGCCGGCGGAATCCGCGTCGTCTTCCCTGATCCCGGCGGCGCGACGATGACGGCGCTGCGGTGCGCGCGGACGTGAGCGACGATCTTGGCGACGTGCGCGTCGATCGGGAGCGGCGTTTGCACCACACCGGCATTATGGCTACGAAACGCAGTGACGACATCGACTACACCGCGGAAGGCTCAACTCCGCCCCACGAGAAAGACGATCCTACGAACAACGGTTACGACGAAGCGGCCCACAACGGTCCCGGCGCGTACGGCGTGAAGGAAGGGGAGGGCGGCGTCTTCGGCACGAGCGGCGGCGGCACCTACAGCGGCGGCATGCACGAAGAAGAGCGGCCGGCGGTCGACACTGAGCGCACTCCTGACAAACCCTGATTTACGTAGGCCGGACTCTCGGGTCCGACCTTTCGTCAAGGCTATGATGCATTCTCATGAGCCTCGATGATCCTTTTGACCAGGTAGCCGAGTTCCACCGCTCCTTTGGCCATCCCGTGAAGGATCGCCCCGCCTTCCTGCCGTCGCCGCGCAGCGACGCGCGCGTTGCCTGGATGCGCGAGGAGATCGACGAGTTCGTCGAGTCAACGGACGTCGTCGATCAGGCCGACGCGATGATCGATCTCATCTACTTCGCCCTCGGAACGCTGGTCGAAATGGGAGTCCGTCCCGGTCCTCTTTTCAACATCGTGCACGGCGCGAACATGGCCAAGCTCTGGCCCGGCGGCGAGGCGCGGGTGCGCGAGGATGGCAAGACGATCAAGCCTCCGACGTGGCGCGATCCCGCCGAGGCCTTGCGCGCCGAGATCCAGCGTCAATCAGGCGAAGGCTCGTAACACCTCGTCGTGCAGCAGGCCGTTCGTCGACACGCCGCTGCCACCATCCGCGCGCCGCTCGCCGCGCAGATTCGTGAACTGCCCGCCCGCTTCTTCGACGATGACCTGTACCGCCGCCATGTCCCAATGCGCCACTTCCGGTTCGACCGCGACATCCGCCGCCCCCTCGGCGACGAGCATGTGCGCCCAGAAATCGCCGAAGCCGCGCGTCCGACCACAGCGCCGCGCCAGATCGAGAAAGCGCTCGCCGAGTCCGTACTTCTCGAAGCCGGGAACATCGTCGTAGCAAAGTTGCGCGCCGCCGATCTCGCCGATCGCTGAGACATGGATCGCCTGCCCGTTGCAGAACGCTCCGTCGCCGCGCGATGCCCACCACCGCCGCCCGAGCGCAGGCGCGGAAACGACGCCGACGGCACCTTCGAGCGCGATCAACGTGGCGAAAACAGGAATGCCGCGCACGTAGTTTTTTGTGGCATCGATCGGATCGATGATCCACCGTCGCGCCGATTCCCCGCGTGCCCCAAACTCCTCGCCGAGGATGCCGTCATCGGGTCGTTCGCGCTCGAGCCGCTCCCGAATCACTCGCTCCACCTCTTCATCCGCCTCGGAGACCGGCGTCCGATCGCTCTTCGTCCGGACGGACAGCGTCGACGACTGGAAGTAGTGCATCGTGATCGCGTCGGCCGCATCGGCGAGCGACAACGCGAGGAGAAGATCGTCATTCATGCGCGCGGAGCGTAGCAGTTCTAACGCCGGCTCCGTCGCATCGTCTAAGTGGACATGCACACGCTGGCCTTCGTCCTTCTCGCCGCCATCGCGCCCCAGCAGGGATTCGAAGAGTTGCGGACGATGTGCGCTCGCGACGCTGGCCGAATGTGGGGCGTCAGCCTTTGTGGGCCGACGATGATCGTCGATCGGCAAAGCCGCTCCGTTGTTGCGAATCAGCCTGCGCCGGCTGTATTGCCCAACGAGATCGGCATCGCCAATACAGCCGTCGATTGGGGTGGAAAGCGTTGGACGATGATCGTCGGGCCGCTGCCGGAGGATGCCTTTGCGCGTCGGATGCTGCTCGTCCACGAGTCGTTTCATCGCGTGCAGGAAGGCCTCGGGTTTCCGGTCACCGGTCCTCCGAATGCGCATCTCGATTCTGTCGACGGCCGCTACTGGCTTCAGCTTGAGTGGCGGGCGCTGGCGAAGGCATTGGGCGGCGACCGTCAGGCCGTTCGCGATGCGCTGGCGTTCCGTGCGCGGCGCCGTTCGCTGTTTCGGTCCGCGGCGATCGAGGAGCGCGGATTGGAGATGCACGAAGGATTGGCCGAATACACCGGCGCTGCGTTTGCGGAGCCGGACATCCGAAAGCGCTCGCAGCCTCTCGCCGACAAGTTGCGCGAAGCGGAGGCGAATCCGACGTTCGTCCGCTCCTTTGCGTATGCCTCGGGGCCGGCGTGGGGAACGCTGCTGGAGATGAATCGACCGCGCTGGACGCGAGCCGTTCATGCGAGCGATGACTTCAGCAAACTCATTGGCGATGCGTGGCATGTCGAGGCTTCCGCCGACGCGGATGCGCGCGCGGCTCGCTACGGCGGCGTGGAGTTGCTCGCAGCGGAACGGGCGCGCGATGTTCGTACGCAGGTCACGCTCCGCGCCTTCCGCGCGCGCTTCATCGATGGCGCGCATCTCACCATCCCGTTGACGCACATGTCGTTTGAGTTCGATCCAAATGCGGCGCAGCCATTCGAGAGCCTCGGCACGGTCTACCCGACGCTGACGGCGCGCGACGACTGGGGCTCGCTCGTCGTCCGCCACGGCGGCGCGCTCATCGCCTCGGACTGGATGTCGATCGTCGTCGGCGCAACGGCTGGCGACGACTACACGCTGACGCTGAACGATGGCTGGAAGGTCGTGTCGGGAGCGCGCGAAGGTGATGTGACGCTGGCGAAGAAGTAGGCCGGCAAGATCGCCTCGATGCTCCGGGCGGCAGATCATCCAACAGGGAGATCGATGTGGCACAGACACCCTGTCTGTGCGAGGTCTCGCCAGGACCAAAATCGCAAGCCCTCCCGTGCGGGCGGCTTCGGCCGGAGCACAGACACTCCTTGTCAAGGCTCAGCACATCGCGAGATTACGAGCCCCGCAAGGTTCGAGAACTGCGAGAAATGCACGCTGTGCCCGGCTATCATTCGCCGCGCAATGCGCCGACTCGCACTTCTTCTTTTGCTCATCGCCTCGGCCGCGAGTGCGCAGCAGCCGGTGTTTCGCTGGGGCGGCGATGCCGAGGGAGGCGCGCCGTTTGTTGAAGCCGACCCGAGCGATCCGTTGAAACTGCGCGGATTCGACGTCGAAGTCGCGGAGCAGATCGCGAAGGGACTTGGGAAGCGGCCGGAGTTTCATCAGGTCGGTTTCGCAGACATCGACCAGTCTGTACAGCGCGGCGACTTCGAGATAGGCATGAGCGGCGTCGAAGACACGCCGGCGCGGCGGCGGATGCTGGCGGCCACCATTCCGTACTTCGAGTTTCATGAAGTGCTGACCATGCGCGCCGAGGATCGCGGCAAGTTCTCGACACTGGCGGCGTTGCGCGGACGACGAATCGGAACACTCGGCGGGACGATCGCCTACGAGCTCGTGCTTGCAGCGGAGAAAACGGACGGCGTCATTGTCGTTTCGTACGACGACGACGTTCATCCGTACGCTGACCTCCGCGCCGGCCGGCTCGATGCGGTGCTGCTCGACAACGTCATCGCCGTCCGTTCCATGCGGCGCGTGCCGGGACTATGGACGGAACCGCAGCCGGTTGCGACCGGGCACTACATCGGAGTACTTGCCACCGGCAATACGGCGCTTCGCGATCAGGTCAACGACATCCTTCGCGCGCGCATGCGCGACGGCACGCTGGAACGGATTTATCGGAAGTGGGGAATCTGGGATGCGTATCAGCCGGCGTTTTTCGCGGGCGTGTTGAACGCCGAGGCTGGGGCGAAAGCGGCGGAGAGCAGCCATCCTTCGCAGAATCTGGATATCGTCCTTCGCTACATCCCCGCGTTGTTGCGGGCGTCGCTCATCACGATCGTGTTGTCATGCGCGGCGATGGGCCTTGCCGTTTTCGCCGGCGTCTTGATCGCCAGCGGCCGCGTCTACGGCAGCGCATTGGTGCGCGTGCTGCTGACGATCTACGTCGAAGTCGTTCGCGGAACGCCTGTGCTGCTGCAGCTTTTCGTTCTCTACTACGGCCTCTCCTCGGTGATCCGGCTTCCTGCGTTCCTGGCCGCACTCCTCGGCCTCGGGTTGAATTACGCGGCGTACGAGAGCGAGATCTATCGCGGTGCACTGGAGGCGGTTCCGCGCGGACAACTCGAAGCGGCGCGGACGCTGGGGTTATCGGAATCGCAAGTCCTGCGGCTCGTGCGCGGGCCGCAGGCGTTCCGCATCGCCCTCGCCCCGATGACGAATGACTTCGTTGCGTTGCTGAAGGACTCGTCGCTCGTTTCGGTCATCACGGTGATCGAGCTCACCAAGCAGACATCGATCTTCGCCGCGAACATCGGAAGCTGGGTGATCCCGGGCATCCTCTGCGCGGCGCTCTACCTCGCGCTGTCGCTGCCGCTATCGCGCCTGGCGGGACGGCTGGAGAATCGCTGGAGGGCGGCCACGGAGTGAGCATTCTGTCGATCGCGAACCTGCGACTGCGGCGCGGTGAGCGCGAAATCCTGCGTGGTGTGAACGCGTCGGTCGCGGCGGGAGAGCTGGTGGCACTGATGGGCCTCTCCGGCGGCGGCAAGACGACGGTGTTGCGTTGCGTGGCCGCGCTGGAGACGTTCGAGGATGGCGTCATCGACGTCGGCGGAGTCGAGCTTCGTCCCGGACCGCCGCCGTTGCGCGCGACGATACGCGAGCTTCGCACCCGCGTCGGGATGGTTTTCCAGCTCCACTATCTATTCGAACATCTGTCGGTGATGGACAACGTCACGCTGGCGCCGGTGCAGGTGGCGCACGTGCCCCGCGCCGATGCCGAACGGCGCGCGCTCGATCTCCTCGAAACCCTCGGCGTCGCGCATCGCCGGAACGCGCTGCCTCGCGAGCTTTCCGGCGGCGAAGCGCAGCGGGTGGCCATCGCCCGGGCCATGGCTATGGAGCCGCCGCTGCTGCTGATGGACGAGCCGACTGCGTCGCTCGATCCTGCACGCCGCAGCGAGCTGGGGGAAACACTCGTTCAGCTCACGAAATCAGGTCGCACGCTGGTCGTGACCACGCACGACGACGACTTCGCACGCGACTTTGCAACGCGAGTCGTGATTCTTGCCGAGGGGGAAGTTGTCGAAGAAGGTGACCCGCGTCAGGTGCTCACACATCCGCAGCACGAGGCGACGAAACGGCTGTTGCAATCGGCGTGGAGTGAGAAGAAGGAAGCGTAGCGCCGACGGCTCGTCGGCTGGATCGCCAGCGGCTCGCTGGCGATTCTCAACACCGCCGCCGAGCCGCTGGCGCTACTAAACCGCGTTCCGTTGATAACTGCCTCCTCATCTGTGATGCGAATCACAGTGGGGCTTCGCCTCACCGTTTGAAAAACAACGCGATACCCATCCCGAGGCCGATGGCGACGACGGCGCGGCGCACGAACGTCTGGCCGAGGCGTTGCGCGATTCGGGCGGCGAGGTAGCCGCCGATGATGGCGGCGACGGCCATGATCGCGCCGTCCATCCAGATTACGGCGCCGGAAAAGACGAAATAGAGCGCGGCGATGCCGTTGATGCAGATGGCCAGCAGGTTCTTGAGGCCGTTCATCTCGTGCATGTCGGTCAGGCCGATGAAGCCGAGGGCGGCCAGGATCAGGATGCCGATGCCGCCGCCGAAGTAGCCGCCGTAGATTCCGACGAGGAACTGGAAGGCGAAGACGAACGTGATCCAGCCGGCCGTCGGGTTCCCGTGCGCGCGAGCTACCAGTCCGAGTCGGCGCGTGATCACTTCCTGAACGGCGAGCAGAAGAGTGGCGCCGAGGATGAGGAACGGGACCAGATGGGTGAACGTCGTCATCGAGGTGTGTAGAAGGAGTACAGCTCCGACGCCACCGCCGAGGAGTGCCGGGATCGTCAGGAACCACAGCCAGCGCCGGACTTTGGCCAGATCGTGTCGGAAGCCGATGGTCGCCGCGACTGACCCGGGCCAGAGCGCGAAACTGTTGGTGGCGTTGGCCATGACTGGGTTTACGCCGATCCAGACCAGGGCCGGGAACGAGATCAGCGTTCCTCCGCCGGCAATCGAGTTGATCGCGCCGGCGGCAAAGGCGGCCAGGGCGATGACGATGTTGTGGAGAGTCGGGGCGGTCACGGAATCTCGTTTTTGAGTACGTCTCGCAGCGATTCGGCGATGCGGGCGATGAGCGCGTCGTCAGGCCCTTCCACCATCACGCGCACCTTGTTTTCGGTCCCCGAGTAGCGGACGAGGATGCGGCCTTGTCCGTCGAGCTGCGACTGCGCGGCAGCGAGTGCGGACTGATATTTGGGCAGCGATTCCAGCGGCGGCTTGGAGCCAACCGGCTCATTCAGAAGGAGCTGCGGCATCGGCGTGAACGTCCGAAGCTGGGAGAACGGCTCGCCGGCCTGGGCCAGCAGCTCGCCGAAAACGAGCGCGGTGTGAATGCCGTCGCCGGTTGTGTGGACAGTCAGATCGATGATGTGGCCGGACTGCTCGCCGCCGAGGGTGGCGCCGCGGTCGAGCATCATCTCCAGGACGTACTTGTCGCCGACGTTCGCGCGGCACAGCTCGATGCCGTCCTCACGAAGCTGCCGTTCGAAGCCGAAGTTCGACATCACGGTCGTCACGACGCAGCCGCCTGCCAATGCGTTGTGTTTTTTCAGCCGCTGTGCCCAGAGATAGATGATCTCGTCTCCGTTGCGGATCTTTCCGGCGTCGTCGACGAAGATGGCCCGATCTGCATCGCCGTCGAAGGCCACGCCGAAGTCGGCCTTCTCTTTGACGACGACCTTCGCCAGCCCCTCGGGGTGCATCGCTCCGCAGCCATCATTAATGTTGCGACCGTTTGGCTGGTCATTGATCACAACGACTTCCGCGCCAGCCCGCCGGAAAACCTCGGGGGCGATGCGAAAGGCGGCTCCGTTGCCGGTATCGAGGACGACTTTGCGTCCACGCAGCGCGTCCGGGGCCACGCCGTCGTCGAGAAAGCGCTCGTA
>Ga0307511_10000861_pt1 | contig 32363 bp, 26 predicted proteins | sample 13_EM_MG_FD_200266 | JGI IMG/M metagenome (GOLD analysis project Ga0307511, IMG submission 200266) | Populus trichocarpa ectomycorrhiza microbial communities from riparian zone in the Pacific Northwest, United States - 13_EM | ecosystem: Host-associated > Plants > Roots > Unclassified | place... | reverse complement strand
TGGCGATGGCTATGCGGTGGCGGACGACAAGCAGGGGCTCGCGGCTGCCGCGGGCAAGCCGGGCACGCGCAAGCTGTTTGGGGCGTTTCACCCCGACAACATGGACGGTTCGCTGGACCGCCTGTTCCTGAAAAAAGGTACCGTCGCGCAATACCCGAACCAGCCCGACCTGACCGAAATGACCAAGGCGGCCATCGACGTGCTGTCGCGCAACCCGGATGGTTTCGTGCTGATGGTGGAAGCCGCGCTGATCGACAAGTTCAACCACCCGCTGGACTGGGAGCGCGCGGCCTTCGACACGATCATGCTCTCGAACGCCGTGCAGGTGGCCAAGGATTTCGCCGCCAAGCGCAACGACACCCTGATCATCGTGGTGCCCGACCACACCCACAGCGGTTCGGTGGCCGGCGTGATCGACGACGCGCGCAAGGGGACGGAGCTGCGCGACAAGGTGGGCACCTACGCCGAAGCGGGCTACCCCAACTACCCGGCGCCGAACGCGGCGGGCTACCCCGAGAAGATCGACGTGAGCCGCCGCATGGCGTTTTTCTACGGCGCCTACCCCGACCATTACGAAACCATGCGCCCGAAGCTGGATGGGCCCTTCGAGCCGGTGCTGAAAAACGACAAGGGGCAGTACGTCGCCAATCCGAAGTACAAGCAGCAGTTCGAGGATGCGGCGCATGTTGACGGCCCGCTGCCGCATTCGGCCGACAGCGGCGTGCATACCGCCGATGACGCGCTGCTCAACGCGATGGGCCCGGGCGCGGACAAGTTCCGCGGCTTCATGGACAACACCGAGGTGTTCCGCCGCATGGTCGAGGCACTGGGCCTGGGTGGTGCCGGCGCGCTCAACAAGAAGTAGGCGGAGCAGCGGAAGCAAGCAGGGCGGGCGAACCGCGCCCGCTGCAAAAGACCAACGGCCCGCGCATGCGCGGGCCGTTGGTCGTTCTTGAGTGGCGGGAGGGGACGGGAAGGGGGGAGAGGGCGGGAAGTGCGCCAGTCCCGCGCAGCGCGGCCTGGGCCGGCACGGTTTCGCTAGGCCGGCACGGTTTCGGTTTGCGCCAGTTCGAAGGTAAAAGGCCGCGCGTCGGCCAGGCCCTGCCAGTGCTTGATCTCCTGGCTGAGCGAATATTCGGTGAGGGGATGCTGGCGCAGCCAGGCCGGTTCGATCTCCAGGCTCAGGCGGCTGCCGTGCAGCGCCAGGCGCATGTCGGGCAGGGGCAGGTCCTGGCGGCTGCGGTAGAACAGGGCGGCCAGGCGCAGGCAGGCGACCGAGAGCCATTCGCTCTTCTGCGCTTCGGCGCTCTGGCGCGTCAGCTTGGGCAGCTTGCCGGCATGGCCGAGGATCAGGAAGGCCAGGCGCTGCTGCTCGGCCTTGGAGAAGCCCGGCATGTCGGCGTTGGCGATCACGTAGGCGGAGTGCTTGTGGTAGCCGTTGTGCGCGATCGTCAGGCCCGTCTCGTGCAGGCGGGCGGCCCATTCGATGAAGCGGATCGCCTCGAAGTATTTCTCGCGGTAGGCCGACTTGAGGTTGGCGGCGAGCGACAATGCCAGGGTGATGATGCGCTTGGACTGGGCGCGGTCCACGTGATAGCGCTCTTCGAACTGGGTGACGGTGCTCTGGCGCTTGTCGTGCGGGCCGTTCGGCTCCTTGATGCGGGACAGCAGGTCGTAGAGCACGCCCAGGCGCAGGGAGTTGTCGGCCACCTGCATGGAATTGATGCCCAGTTCCGCGAACACGGCGGAGAGGATGGCGAAGCCGCCCGGCAGGTTGAGCGCGCGGTCGGCCTTCAGGCCCGTGAGCTTGAGTGCCTCGATCTTGCCGGCGCACAGCATCACCTTGCGTAGCCAGCGCAGGCCATCGACGTCGATGGTGCCGCCCGCCGTGTCGGCGCCCTTATTCTCGCGCAGGATGCGCGAGATGGCGCGCGCCGTGCCCGAGGAAGCGATCGCGGTATGCCAGCCGGAAACCATGATGTCGGCGGCGATCACCTGTACCTCGCGGCGCGCCGCCAGTTCGGCCTGCTTGAGGGTGAACTCGTCGATGAAGCCGCCGGGGAAATGGTCCAGGGTATAGTTGATCGAGCCCATGTACAGGCTCTCCATCAACTCGGGCTCGAAACCGGTACCGACGGAAAACTCGGTGGAGCCGCCGCCGATGTCCACCACCAGGCGCTTGCCGTAGGGCGTGGGCACACTGTGGGCGACGCCGGAGAAGATCAGGCGCGCTTCCTCGCGCCCGGCGATCACTTCGATGGGAAAGCCGAGCAGGCGTTCGGCGCGGCTGATGAATTCGGGGGCATTCTTGGCCACGCGCAGGGTGTTGGTGCCAACCGCGCGTACCCGGTCCGCATCGAAGCCGGAAAGACGCTGGGCGAACTGGCCGATGGCTTCCAGGCCGCGCTCCATCGCCTCGGCGGTCAGGCGCTTGTCGGAGTTCAGGCCGGCGGCCAGGCGTACATTGCTGCGCAGGGAGTCGAGAACGTAGATCTGCCCGCCGTCGGCCCGCCCGATCTCCAGGCGGAAGCTGTTGGAGCCCAGGTCGATGGCGGCAAGTTGCAGGGTGGTGTTCAATTCATGGTCCGGGAATGCGGGCACGGGCCGGATGGCGCGCGTCCACCCCTCGCGCAGTCGCGCGCAGGCAGGGCAGTGTAGGATGACAGTGTGACAGGAGAATGAAACTATTTTTTCTGAATTTCATCAAATTGTCACAATTGACATGTATACGTTGATGGATGATCGCCAAGGAAAATGGCGCTTCGTCTGCTCATCAGGAAGCGGACGTGAGCAAGAGCCAAAAACAGAAGACCGTCAAGCAGGGGGGCAGCAGTGCCGGCGCGAGAAAGCGCAAGGGCACCTTGCCATACCTGAATCGCGAGCTGGGCATTCTCGCCTTCAACGAACGCGTGCTGGCGCAAGCCGCCGATGAGCGCAATCCGATGCTGGAGCGCCTGCGCTTCTTGTGCATCGTCAGTTCCAACCTGGATGAGTTTTTCGAGATCCGCCTGGCCGGCTTGAAGGAGCAGGTACGGATCGACCCGGCCCATCGCGAGGTCGACGGCATGCCGGTGGGCGAGGTGCTGGCGGCGGTGCGCACTCGGGTGCAGGCGCTGCTGGCACGGCAGTACCAGTTGCTCAATGAGGTGATCCTGCCCGGCCTGCAGGAGGCAGGGGTCAATTTCCTCTACCGCCCGGACTGGAACGCGGCGCTGGAAGCCTGGGCGCGCAAGTATTTCGACGAGCAGATCTTCCCGGTGCTCACGCCGATCGGCCTGGACCCGGCGCACCCCTTCCCGCGCGTATTGAACAAGTCGCTGAACATCGCCATCGAGCTGGAGGGCGTGGACGCCTTCGGGCGCGACGCGCGCCTGGCGATCGTGCAGGCGCCGCGCGCGCTGCCGCGCCTGATCGCGCTGCCGGCCGACCTGTTCGGGCCGAACGCCTTCGTGCTGCTCTCGACCCTGCTGATCCGCTTTGCCGCCGAGCTGTTTCCCGGCATCACGGTGCGCGGCTGCCATCCTTTCCGGGCGACGCGCAACAGCGATCTGTTCGTCGACGAGGAAGAGGTCACCAACCTGCGCCACGCCCTGCAGGGCGAGCTGCCACAGCGCCATTTCGGCGATGCGGTGCGCCTGGAGGTGAATCACGACACGCCGGACCACGTGGTGACCTTTCTGCTCGAGCAGTTCGAGCTGGACGAGGCCGACCTGTACCGCGCCGAGGGCCCGGTGAACCTGGCGCGCCTGATGCAGCTGGCGGACGTGGTGGACCGCGCCGACCTGAAGTTCCCGCCCTTTGTCGCCAACCATGCCGGCTTGCTCGACGAGCATGAGCACGTATTCGAGACCATCGCGGCCGGCGACATCCTGCTGCACCATCCTTTCGAGTCGTTCGACCCGGTGCTGGACTTCGTGCGTGCCGCGGCGACCGACCCGGCGGTGGTGGCGATCAAGCAGACCATCTACCGCACCGGCGCCGATTCCGAGTTGATGGAGCTGCTGATGAAGGCGGCGCGCAGCGGCAAGGAAGTCACGGTGGTGGTGGAATTGATGGCGCGTTTCGACGAAGAGACCAACATCAGCTGGGCCTCGCGCCTGGAGCAGGTCGGCGCGCACGTCGTATATGGCGTGGTGGGCCACAAGACCCACGCCAAGATGTGCCTGGTGGTGCGCCGCGAGGGCGCGCGCATGAACCGTTATGTGCACCTGGGCACCGGCAACTATCACCCGCGCACCGCGCGCCTGTATACGGACTTCGGCCTGATCACCGCCGACCGCGCGCTGTGCACCGACGCCAACGAGGTGTTCCGCCAGCTCACCGGCCTGTCGCAGGCGCGCAAGCTGTCCGGCATCTGGCAGTCGCCCTTCACCCTGCACGACAATGTGCTGGCGGCGATCCGCAATGAAGTGCGCAATGTGCAGGCGGGCGGCAAGGGCCGCGTCATCGCCAAGATGAACGCGCTGCTCGAGCCCAAGGTGATCGCCGCGCTGTACGCCGCCAGCCAGGCGGGCGTGAAAGTGGACCTGATCATCCGCGGCGCCTGCGCGCTGGTGCCGGGTGTGCCGGGCATCTCGGAGAACATCCGCGTGGTGTCGGCGATCGGGCGCTTTCTGGAGCACAGCCGCATCTACTGGTTCGAGAACGGCGGAGATGCGATGGTCTATCTGTCGAGCGCCGACTGGATGGACCGCAATTTCTTCCGGCGTGTCGAAGTCGCTTTCCCGGTCAACGATGTGAAGCTGAAAAAGCGCGTGTTCACCGAGGGCCTGGCACCCTATCTGCGCCGTGATGCCGGCGTGTGGGAGCTGAAAAGCGATGGTGAATACGCGCGCCGCGCCAGCCAGAGCACGGTGCAGGAGCGCCTGTTGGCCTCGCTGGGCAAGCCGGCCGCGCCGGGCACCCTGAAACTCAAGGCGATGCAGAACGTGCTCAAGGGGCGCCGCCACGTCAAATAGCGGGGCGCGGGCCGCGCGGGAGCGTGGCCGGGCGGGCGTATGCATTTCGCGCGAAGGCCTTCGCGCGAAATGCAAATACACGTACGCAGTCACGAAAGCTTCATGCCGATGTCACGATTGCGCAATGCGGCAATGGTCCAATGCCGCTTATTCGCTACGATTTAAAAGGACCGTGCGACCCTCCGACCTGCCCCCTGATCACAAGCCCGGTTACCGGACCATCTGGATATCCGACATACACCTGGGCACCGCCGGCTGCAAAGCCGAATACCTGCTGGACTTCCTGCGCCACAACGAGTCCGACACGCTGTACCTTGTGGGTGACATCATTGACGCTTGGCAACTGCGCCGTAACTGGTACTGGCGCCAGGCGCACAACGATGTGATTCAAAAAGTACTTCGTCGGGCACGCAAGGGCACACGGGTGGTCTACGTGCCGGGTAATCACGACGAGCCCCTGCGCGATTATCTCGGTCTGACCTTCGGCGGCATCGAAGTGGTTGACGAGGTGGTGCACACCACCGCCGATGGACGCCGCATGCTGGTGATCCACGGAGACCTGTTCGACGGCGTGATCCGCCACGCCAAATGGCTCGCCCATCTGGGCGACCGGCTCTACACCATGGTGCTCAAGCTGAACCACTGGTTCAACCATGTACGCACGCGCATGGGCTTCCCCTATTGGTCGCTGTCGCAATACCTGAAGCACAAGGTGAAGAACGCGGTCAGCTACATCAGCGACTTCGAGGAGGCGCTGGCTCACGAGGCGAAGCGCCGGGGTCTCGACGGGGTGATCTGCGGCCATATCCATAAGGCCGAGATCCGCGAGATCGACGGCCTGCTCTACTGCAACGATGGCGACTGGGTCGAGAGCCTGACGGCGCTGGTCGAGACCCACGCCGGCGAACTGAAGATCGTCGAGTGGAGCACCATCGTGGGGCCGAAGGACGAGGCTGGCGACGATCAGCCGGGCGGTGACCAGCAGGGCAGCGGGCAGGACCAGCGCAAGGAAAAGGAAAAGGCGCAGTCCCTGCCCGAGCGGCAACTGGAGGCGGTGTGAGAATCATCATCGTTACCGACGCCGCGCCGCCGCAGGTGAACGGCGTGGTGGTCACGCTTACCACCGTGGCGGGCGAACTGGAGAAGCTGGGCCACGATATCCGCTTCATCACCCCGGCCAGCTTTCGCACCATGCCCTGCCCGACTTATCCGGAGATCCGCCTTGCGCTGTTCCCGGGCGGCGGGGTGCGGCGCGCCATCGAGTCCCTGCAGCCGGACGCGGTGCACATCGCCACCGAAGGGCCGCTGGGCATCGCGGCGCGGCGCCATTGCGTGCGCTACGACATTCCCTTCACCACCGCCTACCACACGCGCTTTCCGGAATACGTGCGCGCGCGCGCCCCGATCCCGAAGGCGATGACCTACGCCTGGCTGCGGCGTTTCCACGGCCGCGCCCAGCGCGTCATGGTCCCCACGCCCTCGATCAGCGGCGAACTGGAGGCGCGGGGCTTTTCCAATTGCGTGATCTGGCCGCGCGGGGTCAACCTGGAGCGTTTCAGCCCGGAGGGCGAGATCGTCGAGCGTGCCGGCCGCGCAAAAACGGCGCCGGTGTTCATGTACATCGGCCGGGTCGCGGTGGAAAAGAACATCCGTGCCTTTCTCGACCTCGACCTGCCCGGCGAGAAGTGGGTGGTGGGCGGCGGACCGGACCTGGAGCGCCTGAAGCGCCAGTATCCCCAGGTGCATTTCTTCGGCGCCCAGCAGCATGCCGATTTGCCGCGTTACTACCGCGCCGCCGACGTGTTCGTCTTTCCCAGCCGCACCGATACCTTTGGCCTGGTGCTGCTCGAAGCCCTTGCCTCCGGCGTGCCGGTGGCGGCCTTCCCGGTGGCGGGGCCCGTGGACATCATCGGCAGCACCGGCCCCGGGGCGCTGGACAACGACTTGCGGGTCGCTGCCCTGAAGGCCCTGGAAGTGTCGCGTGAAAGGGCGCGCGCGCATGCACTCCAATACTCGTGGAACCAGGTGGCCCGCCTGTTCCTGAGCTATCTGGCGCCGATCGCGCGCGTCTAGGCAGACCCAGGCTTCGCGTCCGTCCCGAGGATGCTTGGCACCCGCCCCAAGGCATAATAGCGCCCGCGGCGGGCGCATTCCGCGCCCGCGCAGGCATTGACGGGAAAGCATCGTGATTCTAGTGACCGGCGGCGCCGGCTTCATCGGCTCCAACTTTGTCCTCGACTGGCTCGCCCAAGGGGGCGAGCCTCTGCTCAACCTGGACAAGCTTACCTACGCCGGCAATCTGGAAAACCTGGCGGCGCTGCAGGGTGATGCGCGCCATGTCTTCGTGCGCGGCGACATCGGCGACACCGAACTGGTCGCGCAACTGCTCAAGCAGCATCGCCCGCGCGCCGTGCTGCATTTCGCCGCCGAGAGTCATGTCGACCGCTCCATCCTTGGGCCCGGCGAGTTCGTCGAGACCAATGTGGTTGGCACCTTCCGCCTGCTCGAAGCGGTGCGTGCCTACTGGGGCGCGCTGCCGGAAGGCGAAAAGGCGGCGTTCCGCTTCCTGCACGTGTCCACCGATGAGGTCTATGGCACCTTGTCGCCCACCGATCCGGCATTTTCCGAGACCACCGCCTACGCGCCGAACAGTCCCTATGCGGCTTCCAAGGCCGCCTCGGACCATTTCGTGCGGGCCTATCACCATACCTATGGCTTGCCGGTGCTGACGACCAACTGCTCGAACAACTACGGTCACTGGCAATTCCCGGAGAAGCTGATTCCGCTGATGATCGCCAATGCGCTGGATGGCGCGGCGTTGCCGGTGTACGGCGACGGTCAGCAGGTACGCGACTGGCTCTACGTGGGCGACCATTGCACCGCGATCCGCCGCGTGCTCGACGCCGGCAAGCCCGGTGCCACCTACAACATCGGCGGCTGGAACGAGAAGGCCAACCTGGATGTGGTGCATACGCTGTGCGATGCGCTCGATCGCGCGCGCCCCAGGGCCTCGGGCAGCTACCGCGAACAGGTCAAGTTCGTGCCGGACCGGCCGGGGCATGACAGGCGCTATGCGATTGATGCGACTTTCATCGAGCGCGAACTAGGCTGGAAGCCGGCCCATACCTTCGAGACCGGGCTGGCCGATACCATTGCCTGGTACCTGGCGCACGGCGAATGGGTGGCCCGTGTGCGGTCCGGCGAGTACAAGAACTGGATGGAGCGCAATTACGGGAACCGCGCGGCCGGCTAGCGGCGCGTAGCACCGCTATCGGCGGCAGCGCGCAGCGACCCGCCGCGACGCTTCGGGCGATAGGTGCCGCGGCCAGCAGCCCGTGGCGACCTCCTCGTCCCAGGCGACGCAGCAAATGCTCACGGCGGAGTCTGCTGGAAACCCGGTCCGGGCGCGCTCGACAATGATTTGCGCAAAGGCGGCGCTCAAGGCACTCGACGTGCCGCGCGCTGCAATACTCGTGGAATCACGTGGCGCGGACGTTCCTCGGCTACCTCGCGCCGATTCCGCGCGGCGCTTAACCAGCAGGCAGGGCCTTAAGGCTCAGGCCAGCGTGCAGGCCACCTGCATCAGGTAGGAGGATTTCAGGCCGGCGGTGATCGACGCATCGATGTTTAGCGCGACGGTCTTCAGGCCTGCATTGGCCAGCAGCGCCTTGAGCGACTCCGGGCTGAAGAAATTCACGTGTTCATGCCAGTGTTTCTTGTGCGCCAGCGCCTCCTTGCCGTGCAGCCGCGCGACGTCTTCGAACGGTACCTCGATGTACAGCACCGACTCGGGCCGCATGGCTTTCCGAATGTCCAGCAGCAGGTCGCCGGGGTAGGGTACGTGCTCGAGCACATTGCTGCAGGCGATCAGGTCGTAACGGCCGGCCATCACCTGTTCGCGGCCGACGGCACGGGCGCCGTCCATCACCGGGCGGTTGCTGATGTCGTAGACATCGTGGTTCCTGGCGCGCTGCCTGAGCGGCGTGTTCTTGCCGCTGTCGCCGCCCCAGTCCAGGATGGTCAGCGGGCCTTGGGGTAACAGTGGCTCCAGGAATTCGACCAGGATGCTGCCATAGTCGAGCTGCTGGCCCAGCGCATCGTTGCGCAGTGTGTAACCCGGCTCATAGGTTTCGCGCAATGCGGTGTATTCGGCGCCGCGATAGTCGTTGTACAGGCGCTCCAGTTCATCGTCGGAAAAACGGATGTCGGAAAACAGCAGGCCGCAGTCGACGCATTGCAGGCTGCGGCAGACAGTGTAGGCCATGCCCTTTTGCACGGTGGCGAGGCCCCAGCTGTCGTCGATCAGCGCCGGTGCCCAGCCGAAGGTGCGGTGCGCGACGAAGGGCATCAGGATGGCTGGCGCGGCCTTCAATGCGCGGCTGCCGCAGCAGACGCATTGGTCGGCGACGCGGTGACGGCGCAGCTGGCTGAAATCAAAAGAACCCGGTTGCGTCATCGCAGCAATCCCCAATCAACGGCAGCCAGGAGCAGAGTAGCCCTGGCCAATCGAAAATTCGCACGCCAATTCGTATCAAAGCGCGGCGCGTCGGCGCGCTCGTCCACATGGATGGGCACAGCGACCAGTTTCAGGCCGGCGCGGTGCGCGCGCACGAACATCTCGGCGCCAACCAGGCGGTAGCTGTCAAACGGAGCCAGCGCCTTGCAACTGGGCAGGCGATACAACTTCAGGCCACTGAATGGGTCGGCAATGCGCCACAACAAAGCGCCTATCCAGCCGGCAACCCATTCGGCAGCGCGCTGCTTCTTTTTTCGCGTACCGATGGCGACATCGGCCGCGCCCAAGGAGGCGATCAGCGCCTGCGCGGATTCCACGGAGTGCTGGCCGTCGGCGTCCATCGTTAGCGCAAATTCGTAGTGCTGGTCGATCGCATGCTGCACGCCAGCGCCCAAAGCACCTTCGTAGCCGGTGTTGCCGCCCAAACTGACGACGCTGGCACCGGCACCGCGGGCCAGATCGGCGGTGCCGTCGCGGGAGCCGTCGTCCACGACGATGACGTCGCCAAGCCGGCGTGCGCCGGCCACCACGGCGGCGATGGTTGCCGCTTCGTTGTAGGCCGGAATGACGACCGCCAGCGGCCCCTGTTTCATGCCAGGTGGTCGCGGGCAATCGATTGCCCGTGCTTGAGTTCGGCCTTCAAGGTCTTGCCGATCAGCTTGTCGGTCTCGTACGGCAAAAAGGCCTCGGGCGGGCAGGGACGCAGCGGGATCAGGTCGTCCGCCTCAAGCACGGTGCCCGCCGGCAGGTCGCGAGCCGCGCACAGCGAGCGGCGCTGCACGACGACGGTCGCGCGCTCGTTCGCCTCGACGCGCTTGATGCCATTGCCCAGCGCATAGTCCAATTCCTGCGTCGCGTCCACCATTGCGCGCCAAGTGGCCGGCGTCAATGAGAATTTATGGTCGGGGCCTTCACGCTCGTTGGCGTCGGTGAAATGCTTTTCGACGACGCGCGCGCCCAAGGCCACGGCGCCCAGCACCGCCGAGTGGCCGGGCGTGTGGTCCGACAGGCCCAGTACGCAACCGGGGAACATCTCGCGGTAGCAGTTCAGCACGCGCAGATTCAGGTATTTGAAGTTTTCGATGCTGCCGGTGTAGTTGGTGTTGCACTGCATGACGCAGATGGCTGGATTGAATTCCTGCACCGCTTCGACCGCACGGATCGCGTCTTCAAAGGTCGATGCGCCGGTCGCCAGCAGCAGCGGCTTGTTCTTTTTCGCCAGGTACCGCAGGTAGTCGATCCAGGTGATGTCGCCGGAACCGATCTTGTAGGCATTCAGGTACGGGTCGATGTGGTCGGCCAGCGCATAGGAATATGGGCTGGTCATGAATTCAATGCCGGCCTTGTCGCAGGTTTCCTTCAGGATCGGTGTCCAATTCAGATCCACCGAAGCGGCCGAATAGACCTCGAACACCGACTTCTTCCAGCCGCTCTGGTGGCTTTGCATGCCCTGTTGGCGGCGGAACTCGTAGTCGCTGACGATGGTGGACGCCGCGAAATGCTGGAACTTGGCGGCATCGGCACCGGCTTCCTTGGCCAGATAGATCAGGTCCTTGGCGCGCTCCAGATCGCCATCGTGGTTGGCCGCGATATCGGCGACGAAATACACCGGGTGCGCGTTGCCGACGCTTTTGTCACCTAGCTGGAAACCGGGGCTAGAGGTAGTCAGTGGCTTCATGGTTGATTTCCTCTTCAATGGTGGGAAGGACGAACGCGGCGGCGCTGGCGAAGCGGGAAGCGTCCATGCGCATGTCATTGGGCCGCGGTGCGCCCAATGCGGCGCTGGTCACACTGACCGGGTTCAATAGTGTGGTGTCCAGGCCCAGGCGCGCAAACAGCGCTTGCGCGAAACCAGCCTTGCTGATGCCATTGGCCGCGCCCAGGTTGTACAGGCCGGCCAGGCGAATCTCCAGCGCGCGGATGATGGCGCTGGAGAGGCTGTTCAATCCCAGTGGGCTGAACCAGACATCGTCAAACACGTTGCGCGGTGTGCCGCCGCGGCCCCCTTGCACCAGCCAGTCGCTCAAGCTGCTGCGGCCCGGCGTTTGGCTGCGGCCAAAGAAATTGGTTCTTAGCACGCAGCCGCCGGTTTGCAGCGCCGCGTATTCGCCGACCAATTTGGTCAATGCGTAAACGTTGATCGGGCGTGTCTTGTCTTCGCGGTGCGGGCCGGCTCCATCATAGACCTGGTCCGACGAAATCTGGATCAGATGCGACTTTCGCGTCTGGCACAACTGGCTCAACACTTGCGGCACAAAGCAGTTCAGCAGCGCCGCATGGCCCATGTCCTCTTCACACTGATCAACATTGGTGGCGGCGATCAGGTTGATAACGCAGTCCGGACCGCCGTGTTGCATCGCCCGCGTGAAGGACTGCGTGATCCCGGCTTCATTGCGGCAAGGGTTGTCCGCATCACGCGCGAAGCGCAGCACATCATGGCCGCCAGCGGCAAGCCGCTGGCACAGCACCGTGCCCAGCAGTCCGCTTGCGCCGAAGACCAGTACCTTCATGATCGCCTCAGCCTGTTGGAAACAGGCCGGAGACTGACTGGGCCACATCCGCCGGCAACGCAGGCGTCATGTCGTGTACCGCTGGCGTCTTGAATTTGCCGTCGACGACCTTGCTGACCAGGCGCGGTTCGCGCAGTTGGCCGGGGTCAATGCGACATTCGACCAGGCGCGGCTTGCCGATCCGGGCATGCTTGGCCAGCAGCGGGCCCACGTCGCTCAGCGCATTCAGGCTGTCGTACTCCAGGCCGAAGCCGCGCGCCAGTGGCTCCAGCGCCGGGAGATGCAGGCCGGACACGGTGTTGCAGCCAAAGAACTGGGTGCCAAAGAAATTTGACTGCGTGGTGCGGATCGACACATAGCCGTCGTTGTTGAAGACAAGGATGCAGGCCGGGATCTGCATGCCGGCGATCACTGCCAGCTCCTGCACATTCAGCATCAGGCTGCCGTCGCCGGTGATCAGCACCAGGGATTGCGGCTTGTCGGTTGCAAAGGCCGCGCCCAGCAGCGCCGGCACGTCCCAGCCCATCGGCCCCAGGTTGCGGCTGACGATGACGCGCTGGCCGCGCGTGACTTGAAATGCATTGAACACCGAATGCGCGTCCAGCGAAATACCGAGCACGACAGTGGCGTCGGCCGGCAGGTTGCGCGACAACTCGGCGCTGACGTCATAGGCCGACAGGAAATCCGGGCCGACGGTCGTGCGCATGCCGGCTTCCAATTGCGGCGTCAACGTCGCCTTGACCTGCTGCACCTGCGCGCGCCACGGGCCGTGGTCGGCGGTGCTGAATCTTTGGTACTCGATCGCGGCGAAGAAGTCGGCCAGGCCGGCTTCGATCGGGTGAATGCGGTCATCGTTGAAACGCAGGTTTTCGCCCGGGTCCACGTTGACCAGATAAATCTTCTTGTTACCGATCAAGTCCGCGATGTTGAAGCCGGTGACACTCTGGTCAAAGCTGGTCGCCAGCGCCAGCACACAGTCGGAGACCTGAAACAGCGTGTTCGCGGCACGCTGCGAGGTCGGGCCGACGCAGCCGCCCGATAACGGATTCGAATGGTCCTGCAGATCGACCGCGCCTATGGTCACACACCACGGAATGGAGTGTTGCGCCATCAACTTTTCCACTTGCTCCGCCATGCCGGCAATGCGTACGCCGGCACCCAGCAGAACCAGCGGGCGCTTGGCCTGCAACAGCGCCTGCATCGCGCCGCGCAAGGCGGCCTGGTTGGCGTTGGCGGGTCTGGGGCTGGCGACAATCGGCGTCGCCAGCGCTGAGGCATCGCAGGGCATGCCCTGCACGTCCAGCGGCATGGAGATGCAGACCGGGCCGGGGCGGCCGCTGTTGCTGGCGTGCACGGTCCTGTCCACCAGGGCAAGGATGGCTTTCGCATCCATATCCGGCTTCAGGTACAGGTATTCCTTTACGATGGGCCGCATCAACCCGGCCTGGTTGACTTCTTGTGGCGCGTTGTAGCGCTGCTTGTTGAAGTCGGCGGCAATGGTGCTGCGCACGTCGCCGATCAGCACGACCATCGGGATCGAATCCATATAGGCGTCGGCGACGCCGGTGATGACGTTGGTGGTGCCCGGGCCTGCCGTCGCGAATACCAAGGCCGGCCGGTGCGTCAGTTTGGAATAGGCCTCGGCGGCAATCGCCGCGCCTTGCTCGTGGTGTGTAAAGGTTGAGCGCATGCCATCACAACGGCGCAGCGCGTCGGTGATGTACATGATGGCGCCGCCAACGACGCCGAAAGCCTGGCTGACGCCATGCTGTCGCAGCCGGCGCACGACGAGTTCGGAGGCGGTGATGGATGGATCTTTTTCCATGGCGGTCAAGGGTTCAGCGAGCGCAGGAGCTCTTCGGTTATCGTTTGCGGATTGTGCCGCGGTGCGGGCGGCAGATAGTCGCCGCTCAGCCAGCCTTGGCCGGCACCCTGAGTATAGGCCAGGGGCGGCGCAGGCAAATCAGGGTCACTGGCGATTTGGGCCAGCGTGAATTCGCCGCTGACCAGGGGGCCGGTGTGGTTCGCTGGTTTGGGCGCCGCCAGAAAGTTCAGCAAAGTGCGCAGCACATGAAATTCCGACACCCAGGCCTTGCGCGCATGCGGCTCGTTCAACACCGTGCCGCCGGCACGCTCCAGCCGCGCTTTCAATATCTGCGCCCAGGCTGCGCTCTGGCCGGCATAGGTGATGGGTCCGACCAGGGTGAACAACTGCGGCAGATAGACCGGGCAGGCCAGGCCGGCAAACAGTGCTTCCTGCGCCAGTTTCTGGCACCGGTATTCCAGCATGTGCGCGGCCGTGGGCTGGATGCGCGCGGCATCGATCAGGGCGATGCCGGACGAAAAACCGATCACCCGCGCAAGCACGCCGGCGCGGCCGAGCGAGGCGATGGTCTCGCGCTTGAAGCTTTCGTGCGCGATCAGCGCGGCGCTGGAGCTGTGGTCCACCGACGCGTCCAGCACCAGAACTTGCTGGTTCGCCTGGGATTGCAGCAAGGCATCGATGGTCGGCCACACGCCGCCGCCCTGGTCGGCTTGTAAAACCCCGCCGCCCTGGCCGGCCTGGAAAGCCCCGCCGCGGGTTGCGCTGAAAAAAGGCGACTCTGGGTGCGTGAGCCGCGCCGCCGTTTCGCAAATCCGGGCCAGTCGGCCGGATTTGCCGAAACGCAGAATGATCACAGATCGCCCTTCGCGAACTCGTCGACCATTTTCGCCAAGGTCTTGGTATCGAGCCAGTCGGTATTGGTGCCGGAGTTGTATTCGGCCTTCAGGGATTCGGCCCTGACGTAGCCGGCGCTGCCCAGTCCGCTGGTGATGCGCGGGTTGAAGATGCCATCGGGTGGCATGATCGCAAATCCGCCGGACCATTCGAAGGTAGTCGGCAGGTCGGCCGAGGTGATCATGAGTTCATGGATCTTTTCCCCCGGGCGGATGCCGACGATGGAGACCGGCTTGGCCGGATCGATCGCGGCGCAGAGGTCCAGGATGCGGTACGAGGGAATGCGCGGGATGAAGATTTCGCCGCCGTGCATCTGGATGCTGCACTTCATGACGAATTCGACGCCCTCTTGCAGCGACAGCGAGAAGCGCGTCATCGCGCCGTCGGTGACCGGGAAGGAGGTCCACTTGCTCTTGTTTTGCAGGAAAAACGGAACGATGGAGCCGCGGCTGCCGAATACATTGCCGTAACGCACGACCGAGAAGCGGGTGCGAGCGCCGCCGACGAAGTTGTTGGCGGCGATGAACAATTTGTCCGAGCACAGTTTGGTCGCGCCATACAGGTTGATCGGAGCGGCCGCCTTGTCGGTGCTCAGCGCGATGACCCTGGCAACATTGCAATAGACCGCCGCTTCGACGACGTTCTGCGCGCCCAGCACATTGGTCTTGATGGCTTCCAGCGGGTTGTATTCGGCGGCGACGATCTGCTTCAGCGCGGCGGCGTGCACCACCAGGTCGATCTCGTTGAAGGCGTACTTCAGGCGGTCGGCATCGCGCACGTCGCCGATGAAATAGCGCATGCGGGCGGCGTGCTTCTGGAACACCGGGTCGTTCTGCATTTCGAACTGCTTGAGCTCGTCGCGGCTGAAGATGACCAGGCGTTCGACGTCCGTGTCCTGCAGCAGGCGTTTGGCAAACGCCTTGCCGAAGCTGCCGGTGCCGCCGGTAATCAGGACCGACTTGATTTCCTTGCTGATCATTTTTTCTCTCCTGGTCCTAAAAGTTCACGCCGAGGTAGCTTTCGATTTTTCGCGCTGCGAATTCCAGCATGTCCGGCGTCAACGAGGGTTGCACGCCGATCCAGAAGGTGTTGTTCATCACGTTGTCGGTGTGGGTCAGCTCGCCGCTGACCCGGTATTTGGCCCCGGCCATATACGGTTGGCGCGTCAGGTTTCCGGCAAAAAGCAGGCGGGTTCCAACCTTGTTCTGGTCCAGGTAGGTCAGCAGTTCAAGCCGGCTGACCGGGCAATTTTCCTTCAGCGTGATGGGAAAGCCGAACCAGGACGGGTCGGAATGCTCGGTGGCCTGGGGCAATTGGACGAATTCCTCGCAGTCGGCCAGGCGCGCCTTCAGGAAGGCGAAGTTGTCCTTGCGGGCCTGGATGAAGCGGGGTGCTTTTTCCAGCTGCGCCAGGCCGCAGGCGGCCTGCATGTCGGTGATCTTGAGGTTGTAGCCCAGGTGGCCGTAGGTGTATTTGTGGTCGTAGCCATCGGGCAGGGTGCCGCCGATTTCCTTGGAAGTCCAGCGAAAGCGTTTGCCGCAGGTGTTGTCTTTGCCGGGGGCGCAATAGCAGTCGCGGCCCCAGTCGCGGAAGCTCTCGGCGATGGTCTTCAGCTCGTCATGGTTGGTGAATACCGCGCCGCCTTCCCCCATGGTGATGTGGTGCGCCGGGTAGAACGACAGCGTGGCGATGTCGCCAAAGGTGCCGCACATCTGGCCGCGGTAGGTGCTGCCCAGCGCGTCGCAGCAGTCTTCCACCAGCCACAAGCCGTATTTCTTGCACAGCGCGGTCACCACATCCAGATTGAACGGGTTGCCCAGCGAGTGCGCCAGCATGATGGCTTTGGTCTTGGGGCCGATGGCGGCCTCGATCTTGCCGGCGTCGATGTTGTGCGTCAGGCGATCCACGTCGACAAACACCGGCACCGCACCGAATTGCAGGATCGGGTTGACGGTGGTGGGGAAGCCGCAGGCCACGCCGATGACTTCGTCGCCTTGGCGGATGGCGCGATCACCGAGTTTGGGCGACGTGAGGGTGCTGAACGCGACCAGGTTGGCGGACGAGCCGGAGTTGACGGTGATGAGGTGCTTGACGCCGATGAAGGCGGCCAGCTTTTTCTCGAACTCGGCGTTGAAGCGGCCTGTGGTGAGCCAGCCGTCCAGCGAGGCATCCACCATGTTCTGCAATTCGCGGGCATCCAGCAGCTTGCCGGATGGCGGAATCACGCTGGCACCGGGCAGAAAGGGCTGCGGTGCCTGCGTGATGGCCGCGTACTCTCCGACCAGGGCTGCGATCTGCGCGCGGATGGCTAAGGATTTCTGGTTTTCCATGGCGTGGCGTTATTGCATGAATGCGGCCGTCAGTGTGGCAGGGCCTGGTAATGCTGGATTTGGGCCAAGGTGACAGCGCGCATGTCCTCCCCGGCCTGGTGCTGGCGAGCCCAGTCCACGGTCAGTTGCAAGGCATCGCCTAAGCGCAGTGCGGGCTTCCACGGCAGGCGCGCGCGCGCCTTGGAGATGTCGAGCTTCAGATAATGCGCTTCGTGCGGGTGCTCGCCAGGGTCGGCAACCCAGGTGGCTTGCGTGCCCCATAGGCGTGTCAGTTCGGTGGCGATCCATTGCACCGGTTTGGCATCGTCGTCCAGCGGGCCGAAATTCCAGGCTTCGGCAAAGGCCGGGCCTTGCGTATGCAGGCGCTCGGCCAGCAGCAAATAGCCGCGCACCGGCTCCAGCACATGCTGCCAGGGCCGGGTGGCATGCGGGTTGCGGATGCGGGCGGGCTGGCCGGCAAGCAAGGCTTGCAGCAGGTCAGGCATCAGCCGGTCAGCGGCCCAGTCGCCGCCGCCGATCACGTTGCCGGCGCGCGCGGTAGCCAGCGCCGGCATGCCGGGCGCGCTGAAAAACGACTTGGCGTAGCTGGCTGCCACCAGTTCCGCGCCGGCCTTGCTGCTGCTGTAGGGGTCGTGCCCACCGAGCGGATCGGTCTCGCGGTAGCCCCAGACCCACTCGCGGTTTTCATAGCACTTGTCGGTGGTAACGACGACGATGGCGCGGGTGGCCGGGCTCTTGAGGCGGACGGCTTCGAGCAGGTTGGCCGTGCCCATCACGTTGGTCGAATAGGTCTCCAGCGGGTCGGCGTAGGAACGGCGCACCAGCGGCTGGGCGGCGAGGTGGAACACGATCTCCGGCTGCGTCTTCTCCACCAGCGCGGCGAGTGCCCGCGCATCGCGGATGTCGCCGAAATGACTGTCGGTGCAACTGGCCACGCGCGCGAGTTCGAACAGGCTGGGCGTGGTCGGCGGCGGCAGCGAAAAGCCGGTGACCTGCGCGCCCAGGCGGTGCAGCCACAGCGCCAGCCAGCCGCCCTTGAAGCCGCTATGCCCGGTCAGCAGCACGCGGCGGCCGCGCCAGAGCGTCTCGGTCATGCCCAGACTTTCCAGGGCGCCTTGCCGCTGGCCCATAGGTCCTCGAGCGCGGTCTTGTCGCGCAGCGTGTCCATCGGGCGCCAGAAGCCGTCGTGCTTGTACGCGCCCAGCTGGTTGTCCGCAGCCAGGCGCTCCATCGGCTCGCGTTCCCACAAAGTGCCGTCGCCGGCGATGTGTTCCAGCACCCGCGGGGAGAGGACGAAAAAGCCACCGTTGATCCAGCCGCCGTCGCCGGGCGGCTTTTCGCGGAATCCGCGCACCTGTACGCCGTCCATTTCCAGCGAGCCGAAGCGGCCCGGGGGCTGCACCGCGGTGACGGTGGCCAGACGCCCGCTGGCGCGATGCTCGGCGATCAGGGCGGTGACGTCGACGTCGGCCACACCGTCGCCGTAGGTCATGCAGAAATCCTCGCTGTCCAGGTGGCGCGCCACGCGCTTTAAGCGCCCGCCGGTCTGGGTTTCCTCCCCGGTGTCGATCAAGGTGACGCGCCAGGGCTCGGCGCTGTTGTGGTGGATCTCGGTGGTGTTTTTCGCCAAGTCGAAGGTGACGTCCGAGCCGTGCAGGAAGTAGTTCGCGAAGTATTCCTTGACCATGTAGCCCTTGTAGCCCAGGCAGACGACGAAGTCGTTCACCCCGTGGGAGGCGTAGATCTTCATGATGTGCCAGAGGATGGGCTTGCCGCCGATCTCGATCATCGGCTTGGGGCGCAAGACGGTCTCTTCCGCGAGACGGGTCCCCAGGCCACCGGCGAGAATCACAGCTTTCATGGTTGCTCCGTTGCGTACTCAGAGCCGCTTGGGCGGCCAGACCAGGAAGCGCTGCACTTGAGGATCCGGGCCCTGCTGTAGCTGCACCTGATCAGACATCATCTCGAAAAAGTCGATCAACTGGGTCGCTGAATACCGGCGCTTGAACTCGACACCGATCAACCGCCCGATTTCGACGTGCCGGCCCGGATCGTCGAGAACCGCGCCGACCGTTGCGCGGATGCTGTCCGGATTGAAGTCAAACATGGGCTGACCGAAGGGCGCGAATTCATGTTCGAGGTAATCAATACGGTTGGTCAGGCACAGGGTATGGCGGCTGGCGCAGCGGACGAAGCGTTCGTGAGGCTGGTGCCGGGTGTTCGGCGACATGTCGAGCACAGCCAACGCCTCGCTGATCAACTGCTTGCTTTTCACGTAGTCGCCGTATGGAATCAGTTTGGCGTGGCGCCCGGTGAAGTCGATATGCTCCCAGCATTCGCCATGTACCTCGATCGGGAAGTCAAGCAGCGCGGTCGTGATCATGGTGCTTTTCACGCGCCGCAGGTAGTCGTCGAGCTGTGCGATATAGAAGGCGAGGAACTTGGTGCGGCCGGCGACATCGATTCCCAGGCCGGCGAAGTATCCGACCACCGAAGTCTCCAGGTCGCCGGCGTGTGTCGTATCAAGCGTGGCATGCAACTCTTCGCTCATTTCAAGCAGCATGTTCGCGATGCTTGCCGGCAGTCGGGCACGCCAGGCCCGGCGCAGATCCTCGGGGGCGTTGCCGTTTTTCAAGAAAACTATCTTGGCGCCCTGTTTGGCCTTGAAGTCCAGGTGCTCCGGTTCCAGTGAGTCGATTTGCGAAATCGGTGCGATCGCGCCATAGCCCTGCGTCTGCAGGTGGCGCATGAAAAAGTCCCGATGCTCGACAAAGCCGTACAGGTTGACGGCGGTTGGATGATTGCTGACGTTGACGTCGAGGAAGTAAGCCGGGTGGTCGCCGATCATCTTGAAGACCGGGGTATTGGTCAGTCCCCAGGCGTTGCGCGCTTGGCCGTCCAGATTCAATTCCATGTCCGCCCCGATGCCGCCCCAGGCGATGCCGTAACGCACCTGGCGGTTCAAGAACAGTGACTCGAGTTCCGGATTGGGCCAAGGCGCGGTAAGCATGTCCACCACGTGGCAGTACAGCCCGAGTCGCGCATAAGCCTCGGCCATTATCTTCGCCATGTTGATGAATGGATTGGAACGCGAGGGGCCGAAGGCCACCACCACTACGGAGCGCTCCGGCGCGTCGGGAAACGGGCTGGCCGGACTCACGGCAGCCGCCGCCGCACCGGCACCAGGCGGCGCTTTGGCGAGCGCGCCCTTGATCAGTTTGAGAAGCATCGTTGTTTCTTGGACGCGATTCGGGAAAAGGGGCAAACGAGCGCATTGCGCATCACGTCTTCCAGGCTGTTTCCGCCGGCACTCACCCGGCCTCGCCGGCTTTCCCTTGCGCGGCGCGTGAAACCGACGCCGCGGCGGTTGGCCTCACGCAGGCTTGGCCGGCTCCTGCTTGCGCGTGATGTAGACAATCAGGCCCTCGGTGGCCACCTCGATGAATTTTTCGTCGTAGCCCATGTCCTTGAGCTCCCAGCGGAAGGTGTTGCCCAGCTTGGCCTTCTTGAAATAGCCGAGCTTGTTTTGCGCGGTGAAATCCGACGCCTGGCTGAAGGCGTCTTCCAGAATGGCGGTGAGCCGGTTCGCGGAAACCTTGCGTGCCGGGTCGTTGGCCACGGCCACCGGATAGCGCTCGCCGATATCCTTGGCCAAGTCCTTGGCGAACTTGTCGACGTCGCTGGTGGCAAATAGTTTGATCATGCTGGATTACTCGGCTGGAGGCAATTTTAGTATGATAAGCTCAATTCGTCGCTTCAACAATCAGGCCTTGTGCACTCGGGAACGGGCAATACCAATACCCGCGCAAGTTTACAACTTTTCGGGTGCCCCCACCGGACACGGCCATAGGGACGCGACGACTTCAAGTTTGTATTTTTGCATCGTGAATGCCGGCGGAGCGCGGAATTGCGACGAGCGGCGTATTCGATCCGATGGATGAACAGCCGCTCGAGGCGGTCTCGCGGTGAAATACGCGCCATGCCGAGTGCCGTTCGCGGGCAGGTTTGCGTGGGGCCGCGCTGGCTTTGCGCGGAGCGGGGCCGGGAACCGAGCGAAACTGAATGCTGAAAAACCTGTTTTCTCCCGCGCCGCGCGCCGGGCAATGGCAAGCGCCGCTCAAGCTCAATCTGGGCTGCGGGTACCGCAAGATGGAAGGCTACGTCAACGCGGACAAGTATCCCGATAGTCAGCCCGACCTGCTGATGGACCTGGAAGCACTGCCCTGGCCGTTTCCGGACAACTGTGCCACCCATGTGTTCATGAGCCACGTGCTTGAGCACGTCGGGCAGAGTTCCGAGCTTTTCCTGCGCCTGATGCAAGAGCTTTGGCGTGTGTGCGCCCCGCAGGCGGAAGTCTTGATCCACGTGCCGCACCCGCGCCACGACGATTATCTCGGCGACCCCACTCACGTGCGTCCGATCATGCCCGCCACCCTGCAGGCCTTCGACCAGGCGCTGAACCGGGAATGGATCGCCCGGGGCAGCGGGGCGACGCCGCTGGGGCTGCAGCTGGGTATCGATTTCCAGATTGTGTCCCTTGAATACCTGCCGGATCCACACTGGAAAGCCCGGCTCGATGCGGGTGAGGTGACCCCGCAGCAGTTGTTCGAACTGGCGCGCGCGCAGAACAACGTGTTCGCCGAGTTCAATTTCACCTGCGTCGCGCACAAGCCGGGGCGGGGCTAGTCCGGCGGTCCGGGCGACGCTGCAAGCATGAGAATATCCAAAAGAGTTGGAAAGCGCGTATGTCTTTGATTACCAGGTTCCTGGGGCTGGGCGCCACCGGGAAGAATCCGCCGGCGCCGACCGTGGACCAGCTGATCGGCCGCTACGTTGGCCTGCACCGCCTGTTTCCGGACGACCCGAAATACCTCCTGACGCTCGGCGCCACCCTATTCGACCACGGCGACCGCGCCGGGGCCAATCTGGTCCTGGAGCGCGCGCTCAAGTTGGGCGCACCGCAATACAAGGCGGCCCTGATCCGCGCCAAGCGCGCCCTGATGGACGGCCAGCCGAAGGCCGCCCTGCAATTTCTCCAGCCCCATCTGGCTGAAGGAGAGGGGGCGGCCGACGCGGAGCTGTACCTGGTCGCCGGCACCAGCGCCTGGGAAGCCGAGCAGATCCACGAAGCGATTCGCTACTATGAAGCCGGGGTGGCGCTTGCGCCGCGCAAGGTCGAGTTGCTCGGCTCGCTGTGCGGGGCCTACGGCATGACCGGCCAGCACCAGAAGGCATACGACACCGCCAAAAAGGCCCTGGAACTGGATCGCCGCCATTGCTCGACCCTGCAAAACCTGGGCATCGCCGCGCGCGAACTGCTCAAGCTGGAGGACCAGCACCAGGCCTACCGCGACCTCTGCGATTTCTATCCCGACAACGAGCGTTTTCGCTGCCTGCGCTCCTATGCCCTGCTGATGGACGAGAATTTCGCCGAGGGCTGGCCCCTGCACGAGAACCGCGACTTCCGCTTCCGCGAACAGAACTTCCGCGAAAGCACCCTGCAGCGGCCGCGCTGGACGGGCGAGTCGCTGGAAGGCAAGACCCTGCTGATCGTCTGTGAGCAGGGGGCGGGCGACAATTTCATGGTGGCGCGCTGGTTCCCGGAGATCAAGAAGCGCGGCGCCCGCGTGGTGCTCGAATGCGCTTCCTACCTCACCGGGATCCTCGGCCGGGTGCCGGGCGTGGACCAGGTGATCGAACTGGTGAACCAGAAGGAGCCCGAGGTGCATTACGACCTGTGGGTGGCCAGCATGAGCCTGCCGTTCATTTTCAACGTGACGCGCGAGAACATCTACGCGCCGGCGCGCTACCTGGAGCCCAGTGCCGCTTCGTCGAACTACTGGAGCGAACGGGTGCGAGGCGTCAAGGAGCTGAAGGTCGGCCTGGCTTGGGCCGGCAACCCCAAGCATGCCAACGACGTGGCGCGTTCGATGCGTTTTGCCGACGTCGAGCCGTTGATGGACGTTCCCGGCACGCGCTTTTTCAACCTGCAAGTGCCCGCCCGCGACCTGGTGCCGCGCGCCAACCTGATGAACCACACCGACGAACTGGTGACCTTCGATGACACCGCCGGCCTGATCGACCAGATGGACGTGGTTGTGACGGTCGACACCTCCATCGCGCACCTGGCCTGCGCGCTCGGCAAGCCGACCTGGGTGGTCAGCAGCATGCGTCCCGAGTGGCGCTGGGGCCGCACCGATTTGCCGGTGATATGGTATCCGACCGCCACGCTGTCTTGCTGCGAGAGTCCGCTGAACTGGGCCAGCGCGATTGCCAAGGTGGCGGCCGGCTTGCGGGGGCGCGTTGCCGCCCGGGGCAGCGATGCGGGCCGCGCGGGCCGGGAGGGCGCCCATGTTTGACAGTCTGCGCAAGAAGGACAACCAGAAAGAAATCTTCCGCCTGATCGACGAAGGCTTCGGGGCGCTGGAAAATGGGCAACTGGATCAGGCGGCAGGCAGCGCCGAACGAATCCTTGCCATCGAGGCCAACCAGGTCGATGCGCTCTTCCTGTCGGGTCGCGTGGCGCAGCGCCGCGAGCGCCTGGACTTGGCTCAGGATTTTTACGAGCGCGCCATTCTCGTCAAACCGGACTTCATCGACCCTTACTTGAAGATGATGGAGATACTGCTGACAGGATTCCAGTGGGAGGAGGCTCTGGCGGTATGTCGGCTGGCGCTGTCCCGCGTCAAGCCGACACTGGATCAATTGGTCGATATCTGCGCTGCGCTGACCAACGAGTTTCCCGCGCAGATGCGCGAATTGCTCGGGCCGGCCCTGGACCGCAACAACACCAATTCGCGAGTCTGGACCGCCTACCAGGAAGTGCTGCATCGAATGAACGTCACCGGGCCGGAGTACGACCTTTTCATGGCGGAAATGCGTGATCTGTTTCCCGGCACCTTGGAACTGGATGCTGCCGAGGCGCTGGCGCTCAGTTACCAAAACCGCACCGAAGAGGCGATCGTGCTGAACCAGGCCTTGCGCGAGAAATACCCGCAACTGACCCTGTTCGACTATTCCCTGGCGCGCATCTACCGCGCCAACGGTCGTTACGAGCTGGCCGATGCGCAACTCACGAGGCTGGTGGACGCCTTTCCCGGGAAGGCCGATTTCGCTTTCTTGTTGTCCGAAATCAAGCTCTGCCGGGGCGCCATCGCTGAAGGCTTGGCGCTGAATGAGAAGCGCTTTGCGCGTGACCGGGGCTTCAACTGGACCTACCTGCCGATGCCGAACTGGCGCGGCGAACCCCTGCGGGGCAAGCGCATTCTGGTGATCGAAGAGCAGGGCTTCGGCGATTGCATCATGTTCGGCCGCTACCTGCCGACCCTCCTGGCGCAGGGCGCGCGGGTACGCTACGTGTGTCGCCCCGCGATCTATGCCATGTTCGCCGCCCAGCCGGCGCTGCGCCACGCCGAAGTGCTGATGCATACCGCGTCGCTGCAGCTGCCGCACGACATGGACTACTACATCGCCAACATGAGCGTGGCAAATCGCATCGGCGTCGATACCGCGACCGCCGGCAACGGCGCGGTGTACCTGGTGCCGGACCCGGCGCGGGTGGCGGCCTGGCGCGAAAAGCTGCCGCGCGACGGACGCCCGCTGGTGGGAATCACGTGGGCCGGCAATCTGACCACTTCCTTCGGCCATGAGAAGTCTATCCCCGCGGATCTCGTGCCGCAAATCCTGGGCAACCCCGAAGTGGCTTTTGTCAGCCTGCAGATGCCGGCATCCTTCAACGACCCTTACCGGCACCTGCTCAAGCACGTGCCCGAAATCGGCGATTTCAACGACACCATGGCGATGATCGCGTGCCTGGATGCCGTCATCAGTGTCGATACGTCGGTGGCGCACCTGTCGGCGGCAATGGGGCAGCGCACCATCATGCTGTCCAAATTCGCGCCCGACTGGCGCTGGGACGGGCCGGTCGATGGGACACCTTACTGGTATCCGCAGGTCGAGGTGTTGCGCCAGGAGTCGCCGCGCGACTGGTCAGGGCCGATCAAGCGCCTGCCGCAGCTGCTGCGCAATCTGGCAAGTCGGTAGAGGCCGCATGCCGGCCTGACGGACCGTGATGGAGCGCCGCCTTCACGGGCGGCTCCGTAGAAAAAACACCGCCCTCCAGGATGGCTTCGCGCCAAAAAACGCCCTCTCTCGGATAGTTCCATGCAATAAAAAAGCCGCCCTTGCGGGCGGCTCCGTGCCACAAAAAAGCCGCCCTTGCGGGCGGCTCCGTGCCACAAAAAAGCCGCCCTTGCAGGCGGCTTTTGGTCCAGCCGCAAATGCTTAGCGGCAGGAAGCCGGCATGTACTTGGCCGGGGTACCGGTGCAGGACCACACCAGCTTGTTGTCGGTGGTGACAGTCGGGATCATGGTGACGACCGAGGCGGAGGTCGGGGCGGTACCGGTGATGGTGATCACGCCGGTGCTGGTAACCACGGCGGAGCTGATCATGCCGGTGGCGGAGATGGTGATAGCGCTGGTCCAGCTGGCGGCCCACGAACCGTAGGTCTGGATGCCTTCGGACAGACCGGTCTTGGCGGAGGAAGCGGCCAGGATCAGTTCAGAAACGCGGGCACGGACGGTGTAGTCTTGGTAGGCGGGCAGCGCAACGGCGGCCAGAATACCGATAATCGCGACCACGATCATCAGTTCGATGAGGGTAAAACCCTTTTGTACTTGCTTAATCATGTAAAAGCTCCCGGAAATTTATGAAAGAGGTTGAAGACCTCGAAGAGCATAGTGCAGAAACTGTGCCACGCCTGAATATTCCAGCGTCATTTATTTAACTAGCTGATTTTATTGAATTATTTTTCTAGTTTGCGCAATCCGTGATTTTTATCACGGCGCGGGAAACGCCGTGAAAAGTCAGTGCTCCTGCTCGGATGTGTCAAAAAACGTCATCTTTCAGTTTGCCTCGCTTCCCGATCCGGGCATTTGCACGGGCGCCGAGAGGATCGCCATCACCTGCGCGGCCACGCCTTCCCAGTCGCCGGGGGCGTGCTGGCGCACGATGCGCATGCTCGGGTACCAGGGGGAGTCCTCGCGGTCGAGCAGCCAGAAATTGCCGCTGTCCCATTTCAGCAGCATCAGCACCGGTTTGCCAAGCGCGCCGGCCAAGTGGGCGACCGCAGTGTCGACGCTGATTACCAGATCGAGATTTTCGATCAGGGCGGCAGTGTCGGCCATATCGTGCAGGTCGGCGTCGAAATCATGGACATTTAGGCCCGGGCAGGGCATCTCGGCATGTGCCGGACCCTTTTGCAGGCTGATGAACTCGGTATTCGGCAAGGTGGAGAGACAGGCCAGATCTGCGAGGGGAATTGCCTTTTCGCTGCGCGTGGTTTTGCCCCAGAAACCCGAACCCCAACACAGACCGATCTTGCGGCCGCGCAGGCCGGCGGTTCGCTGCGCCAGGCGCTCGATGTCGGCAGGCAGCGCGCGCAGGTAAGGCTGCGCCGGCGGCATGTTGTCCAGCGCGGTCCGGTAGATGATAGCAAGATCGATAATCGCGATCTGATAGTCGACCTCAACGCCACCCATTGCGGAACTGGCCTCGTCCACGCCTTCTATCTGGTCATAGAGTCGCTGGCCTTCGCGGCTGCAGCCAAGTAGCAGGCGCGCGGGCCGGTAATCGCGTGCCAGCGGCGTCAGGTAGCGTGCGAATTGCAGTTCATCGCCCAGTCCGCCCCAGTCCAGCCAGACCAGCAGGCGCTTGCCTTGCAGCGGTTCGCCCTCCCAGCGCGGCAGAGTGCGAGGCCAGCCTGCATTGGGCGCGGCAGAGAGTTCGTTGCGAGCGCGAAACAGGATCAAGCCTTCACGGTACTCGCCCTTGAGCAGCAACTGGGTGGAAAGGATAAAGCGCGCCATCGCGAAGCCCGGCTGCGCGGCAAGCGCGAGCCGAAAATAGCCGATGGCCTCATCCAGGCGCATGCGGGTCTGCGCCACCCGGCCGGTATTGAACAGCAGCGGCGCGGAGTAGGGAAAACGGCGCAATGCCGCCAGCAGTACCCACTCGGCTTCATCGACACGACCGTGCTGCAGCAACTGGCCGCCGAAGGTGGCCAGAGCCCAGGGGTCGTTGGTGCGGCCCTCGGCGTAGGCGCGATACAGGGCGATGGCACCCTCGATATCACCACGCTGTTCGGCTTCGGTGGCGGCCGCGTAGGGGTCGTCGGTCGCAGGGACTGCGGCGGGCGCGGTTGCTGGAACGGGCAAGTCCGGTGCGAGGGACGCCTGGGCGGCTTCGGCGTGCCGTTTGGCCTCCGGCTCGGCAACGGCGGGCGCAGGCTGTTTCAGGGCGCGCAGCAGACTTTTCAACATGGCGTCGGGCGCTTCTTGCTTCTTGGGGGGCGGCGCGGCTCAGGCCGCGTGCCAGTCGCCGGATTTGCCGCCCTGCTTGGAGACCAGCGCGATGTTCTCCATGCGCATGCCGCGGTCGGCCGCCTTGCACATGTCGTAGATCGTCAGCAGGCCGACCTGTACCGCGGTCAGCGCTTCCATCTCGACCCCGGTGCGGCCGACGGTCTCGGCGGTGACGGTGCAATGCACGCTGGCGTTGGGCGCGTCGATCTCGAAATCGGCGGTGACGCGGGTCAGCGCGAGCGGGTGGCACAGGGGAATCAGGTCGGCGGTCTTTTTCGCCGCCTGGATCGCGGCGATGCGCGCGATGCCCAGCACGTCGCCCTTTTTCACGCTGCCCGACACGATCAGATCAAGGGTGGCCGGCTGCATGCGGATGCTGCCGCGCGCCACCGCCACGCGCAAGGTCTCGGCCTTGCCGGCCACATCGACCATATGGGCCTGTCCCTGGGCATCGAAATGGGTCAGGGGAGAAGGGGTGTCGGAGGATGCGGGAATGGCGGAACTCATGCGGAATGGTTTTGCAACAAAATGCCGGGCGCGAAACATGGGAACCCGGCGCGATCAAAGTTATCATATCACCCATGAATTTTCGCTCCTTCATGCGGCGGCGGCCCCGTCGCAACCCTGGAATCGGGGCGGATCGGCGCCGCTTCGGCCCGGCCGCGCGTTGCCTGGCCGGCGTGCTTGCCGTCAGCCTGGCGCTGCTGCCGCTGCCGGGCACGGCCCAGTTCAGCGCCGGCGGCTCCGGCGGCGGCAACAACCTGCCCAGCATCGGCGAGGAGTCCGAATCGGTGCTGTCGCCGCGCATGGAACGGCGCATCGGCGAGGAGTATTACCGTGAGCTGCGCGGCAGCCCCGATTACCTGGATGACCCCGAGATCGCCGCCTATGTGGCCGAGCTGGGCGCCCGCCTGATCGCCGCCAGTCCCGAGCCGGGGCTGGACGTCGAGTTCTTCGTCATGAAGGACGATTCGATCAATGCCTTTGCGATGCTGGGCGGCTTCATCGGCGTCAACACCGGCCTCTTGATCGCGGCGCAAAGTGAATCGGAGGCTGCCAGCGTGCTGGGCCACGAGCTGGGCCACCTGATCCAGAAGCACATTGCGCGCTCGGTGAGCGCCGGGCAGAAAATCTCGATGGCTTCGATGGTGGCGGCGGCGCTGTGTTTGCTGGCGGCGCGTTCCAATTCGCAGGCCACCCAGGCCTGCATGATGGGCGTGACGGCAGTGCCGATCAGCCAGCAACTGGCCTACTCCCGCGACTTCGAGCGCGAGGCGGACCGGATCGGCTTCGAGATCCTGCGCAAGGGCGGTTTTGACGTCACCGCGATGCCGACCTTCTTCGAACGCCTGCAGCGTGCCAACCGGGTGTACGACAGCAACGTGCCGGTATACGTGCGCACCCACCCCTTGACCACCGAGCGCATTGCCGACGTACGCAACCGAGCGCAGTTCGCGCAGTACCGCCAGCACGCCGACTCGCTCGGCTTTCACCTGGCACGCGCCAAGCTGCGCGCCACCATGGACGCCACGGTGGACGGCATGCGCGATGCCCAGCGCTATTTTGCCGCGCAGCTTGCCGACAAGACCTATGCCAACCTGGCCGCGGCCCACTATGGCTACGCGGTGGCCCTGCTGAAAGCGCGCGACTATGCGCATGCGCAGGCCGAACTGGCCTTGATCCCCAAGAGCGTCGTGCATCCGATGTTCGACAGCCTGGGCGCGGAAATCCTGCTGGCGCGCCAGGATTACGCCGGCGCGATTGCGGCCTATCGCGCCGCGGCCGCCAAATTTCCTTCCGTGCGCTATCTCCAGCTTCACCTGATTCGCGCGCTGCAACTGGCCAACCGCCATGAGGAGGCACTGGTGCTGCTGCGCGACCAGGCGCAGAACTACCGCAGTGATCCGACGGTGTTCGAACTGCAGGCCAGGAGCTACGCGGCCGCCAACAAGCGCATGCTGCAGCACCAGTCGATGGCGGAGTTCCATGCCCTGCTGGGACGCTACCAGCCGGCCATCAACGAGCTGATGATGGCGCGCTGCACCGGCGAGGGCGATTTCTATCAGTACTCCATCATCGATGCGCGCATCCGCACCCTGTGGGATGACATGGCGGAGCAAAAGCGCGACAAGGAAGGTAAGAGCAGCGGCGACGATGGCGGGCGCAAGCGTTTGCCGCCGATGGCGGAGCGGCCTCCTGAAGGGCGTTGCTGAGCGCGCGTTTCGCGATCCGCCGGCGCGCGCGGGTCCGGCCGGTGCACGGATGACCGTCTAGCCGGACGGTTGCTCGAAGTAGGCGTCGTAGAGCAGGTCGAAGGTCTTCTCGGTTTCCGCCAGCAGGCTTTTCTCGTCCGGCGCGCGCCGCTGCGCCCCTTGCAGCAGGCTTTCCACCCCGGCCGCTTCCGGCACCGGAGTGCCGCCGATATCCAGTGCGTGGATGATGCCGGCAATGCGCTTGAGCGCCGGGTCCTTCAGGCTGAAGGCCTCGATCAGCGCCTCGTACGTTACCTGGGTGGCGGTGTTGCAGAAGTTCGCGCCCTCGAAGCCGAAGCTCACTGCCGTGTCCGGCACCGGCTGGCCGCGCTCGCCCCACAGCACCGTGCCTTCGGCGTCGATGAAGCGGCGGATCAGCCAGGCCGAGGCCAGGCGGTCGGCCCACATCGGATTGCGCGTCACCCAGACGCGGCGGAAATAGCGGGCGCGGGCGGAGATGCGCTGGGTGGTGGAGGAATCGGTGGTCTGCGGGAACAGCAGCTTGCGCACGTCCGATTGCGCGGCGCCCAGGGCCTTTTCGGCGCGTTCGCGGGAGGCACTGGGGAAAAAATCCAGCGAGGAGATCGCCTCGAACTCGCGCTTGAGCTTGATCACGGTGCGCGAGATCGAGGTCGGGTCGGTGACCCCGAAGCCGGCGCGCAGGCTCTCCAGGGTCTTGATCAGGTCGATGTAGCGGCTGTCGCGGTTGAACAGGCGCGAAAACTCGGCGGTCTGCGCCTCGTCGCTATGCACGTTCAGCAGGTGGTAGCTGCCGCCGTTGGCCGAGATGTGCTCGCCCAGCTTGGGCAGGCCCTGGCGCGCGGGCGGCCCATCCGGCAGCACGAACACCGAATCGCGCAGGATGCCGCAGCCCATCGCCTCCAGCATGCGCAGGATGCGCATGCGCGCGTTGGCTTCGTCCGGCAACTGGGTGACCAGCACCAGCCAGGCGCCGTTCTTGAGGGCGGGAGAGGAGGCCATCGCTGTTCGATCTGTTTGTCGTTCTGGCACAAAGACGGGATGAGCGGTTGATTATGCCGCTTTCCCGGCAGCCCCTTCAAGGAACTGTGTCACACACATTGATTAGGAAACGCTACAATGGGGGGGTTCCAGTTTCCGCTTTTTGCTGCCCAATTCATGGATTTCACCAAGGAAATCGACACCCGAGGCCTCAACTGCCCCCTGCCCATCCTGCGGGCGAAGAAGGCATTGGCCGAGCTGGAAAGCGGCCAGGTGCTCAAGGTCGTGGCCACCGATCCGGGTTCGACGCGCGATTTCGCTGCCTTCGCCAAGCAGACCGGCCACGGCCTGCTGGAGAGCAGCGAAGTCAATCGCGAGTTCTTTTTCTACCTGAAAAAGAAATAGGCGCCGGGCGCGAGCGCGCCCTTCCGTACGCGGGGCTTTTGCCCCGCGTTTGCATGGTTGTGTCCGGTTTGCCGGCGTCCAGCTTGCCTACTTGCAGCCGAGCGCCTGCGCCTGCTCGCGCAGCTTGATCAGCGTTGCCTCGAAGCCTGCCAGGCGTTCCTTCTCCTGCTTGACCACCGCTTCCGGCGCGCGGGCGACAAAACTCTCGTTGGAGAGCTTGGCCCGCGCACGGGTGGTTTCGCCCTCGATGCGCGCGATCTCCTTTTGCAGGCGGGCGCATTCGGCGGCAACGTCGATTTTCACTTCCAGCATCAGACGGAAGTCGCCGACCACGGACGAGGGCGCCGGCCCGGCGGGCAGCGCCTGCGCGGCGCGTACTTCCGACAGGCGGCCGAGCAACTGCATGTAGGGCGCGAAGGCTGTTACGTCCGCCTCGTTGCCGGCGACGACCAGCGGCACCTTCTCGCCGGGCGAGAGGCCCATCTCGCCGCGCAGGTTGCGGCAGGCGTTGGTCAGGTCCTTCAGCGTGCCCATGCGCGCCTCGGCGGCCGCATCGATTTTCGAGGGCTCCGACCGCGGGTAAGGGGCCATGCTGATACTGTCGCCCGTCTTGCCGGCCAGGCCCTTCACCGATTGCCACAGCTCTTCGGTGATGAACGGGATCACCGGGTGCGCCAGGCGCAGGGTGGCTTCGAGCACGCGGATCAGGGTGCGGCGGGTGCCGCGCTGTTGCGCTTCGCTGCCCTGCTGCAACTGGACCTTGGCCAGTTCCAAATACCAGTCGCAGTACTCATCCCATACAAACCGGTAAAGCGCGGTCGCTACGTTGTCCAGACGGTAATCGGCAAAGCCCTGCGCCACGGCGGCTTCGGCGCGCTGCAGCTGGCTGACGATCCACTGGTCGACGAACGAGAGTTCCACCGGGTCGGCGGCGTTCAGGCCCGTGTCCTTGCCATCGCAGTTCATCAGCACGAAGCGGGTGGCGTTCCACAGCTTGTTGCAGAAGTTGCGATAACCCTCGCAGCGCTTCAGGTCGAAGTTGATGTTGCGCCCCAGGGTCGCGTAGGCGGCCATGGTGAAGCGCAGGGCGTCGGCGCCAAAGGCCGGGATGCCCTCGGGGTATTCGCGCTTGGTCTTTTTCGCGATCGACTCGGCCTGCTTGGGGTTCATCAGGCCGGTGGTGCGTTTTTCCAGCAGCGTATCAAGGCTGATGCCGTCGATCAGATCCACCGGGTCCAGGGTGTTGCCCTTGGATTTGGACATCTTCTGGCCTTCGGCATCGCGGATCAGGCCATGGATGTACACATGCTTGAACGGCACGCGCCCGGCGAAGTGGGTGGTCATCATGATC
>Ga0307511_10000860_pt1 | contig 32365 bp, 28 predicted proteins | sample 13_EM_MG_FD_200266 | JGI IMG/M metagenome (GOLD analysis project Ga0307511, IMG submission 200266) | Populus trichocarpa ectomycorrhiza microbial communities from riparian zone in the Pacific Northwest, United States - 13_EM | ecosystem: Host-associated > Plants > Roots > Unclassified | place... | reverse complement strand
CGTAGTGCTCCATTCTGTATTTCTCAATAGTTCCGTATATTATATTAAAATATTATTGTAGCCGTCAGATTGGTGGGTGGGCTGGGCCCATTGATGAATGGGCCGTATTGACGTATGGGTCAGAACAACATGTGTAAGGTACAACACTTAACCACTCTCTCTACTAGGTAGAGTTGTTCCATCCCTGTCTCACCTCTTACACGCTCTTACTTGGCTATACACGCCCCTAGGTACCCCCCTACAGCCGCCTGCCACATTTACCTATCAAACACTTCTATTAGCAATGTGCACTATAGGCTGTATAGGAAACTAGTTAGAGACATGGAGGGGCCATGGGGGCACTTGTACAAGGTTACGTAATTGAGGGTAACCAATCCATTTCTCCTGATATCCAGTGGGTCAGCTTCCGTAATCCGAGGCATAGGGCTACCGTATTGTTAGAACGACGCTCATAGTGTGTAATGAAGCCTCCTATAAAGCTTGGTACCATTGACAAGCTACAACATGCGTCGAGCCAAAATACCCCCCAAAATGTGTAAGAATTGGCACAAATTTTGAACTCAGGCTAGAAGGTAGGCAAGATGCTAAGCTGTTGAGGAAGGTACCTTTCAATGCATAGATGAGTTTGCAATAAGAGCACGGCCTTTCCTTCCTATTACACAAGTTTACTCTGTGTGATATGAGCACATATGCACCAATTATCCTCAGCTGCACCGTGCCACACAAGACCCACGAAACCCTCATAACATATAAGACTTACTTACCAATAGTAAACATATGTATTTGAACCTAAGTTCGCATATAAACCTGATATAAAGATTACTTGATCCCTATATCCCTCAGCACATGTATTTTTTAACCTAATCCGCTATGTAGTTTACTATTTCTCTTCACATAGTAGGCCGATACTGAGTCCACATGTATTATACATCACGTACAACGTATATTGAGCCCTACAAGCCCTTTGAGGGTAATATCTTATCAATAAGGACCTATCTGGGGTTTAGCGTGCCTCTAGATACAAGCACTTGTATGGTGACTAAGCAAAAACCATAAGAATATTCTTGTCTCCAAAATATGCTTATTTACTATGTGAGACCGGTGCAGGTATGCTTGTAACCAATATATTCATACATCTGGTATGGTTGTATCGAGAGTACTCTGTAACCTTACGCAGTACTGTAATCTCAGGATACGAGCTCAACTGATTAGAGCCCCGCCTCAGTAACCATCCCGGTAGTGTGTTAGGTGCCACCATCAAAATAACCAGACAGTACTATAATGTAAGGATACGAGCTCAATTGATTAGAATCGCGCCTCAATATCAATCCCGGTAGTATGATTGGTTCGGCCTAGGCGGCACAAAAACTACCATTAAGTCGCCTGCCTCAATTAATGTATAGTCAGATCCGACCCCCCTGCAGTTGTCTGGTAGGTGCCAACTTGTATACGCAGTATCCAGCCTACATGGTTGGGAATTATGAACCAGAGCAGAATAGGATCTATGGGTACTATAGGTCAACAGAATGAATAACAGGAATAGAGAACTAGGTGCCATTATCGACGGGGTAACGATAATCCAATGTTATATCAAGTTACCGAGAAGATCGAGCAATCTATGTACTTGGGGGATGGCATATGGCCATATGGGATATCGGATAAGGGGATTGCATGATGGAATCAAGTCGAAACAGATAACGTAAGGGCAAACAGGATACTCAGGCACATTTGGTAGACCTAGAGCGAAATATGGAACGTAGATGATACAATACTACCTGGAGAGGAAGTGTGTACCGTATTCGGGGAGTTCTAGAGGTTTGTTGATAGCGATCTTAGAATACTATCCATAATACTTCTGTTGAATTTAAAAGAAGAGGTTTTGCACGTGCACGTATCGATATATGTATATGATGTCTCTAGAATCCTATGAAAGTGAAGAACTGATACAGTGTTCAACCAACCTCACCATCTGCTCCAGCAAAACATTCCATCTAGGAATATCTACCCCCCTGTAGTTCATGAATCAGCCAGCCCAATCTGGTAACCACTAGTGACAGATATATATAATTAATGACGCTGGGTGAGCAAGCACAAAATCATGGACACCGGTAAACGCAAGATTTTCAGCTCGAAGGTTCAAACGATCGAAAATAAGCTCTTCGAAAATCTCAGAATGCGTGTATCAATGGCATTGTTTTGATATAGATGTTGAGGTAGCGTTTGGCCTCTTTTTGCAGGGGGGTGTTTGAAACCTTTTGCCACCTAGCCGTATAACGAATAGCACGCTTGCCCGGGATGCGTCGAGAATATGTATTTACCCCTGACATGAGGCTAAGTGAGTAGTGGAGTACATAGCCTAAACACCCGCTCCCATTTGTTGGTATAAACATTGTGTAACTCCACCGCCACACTAACTAGCAGAGCCTCAGCAAAAGCAATATTTTTCTTCGTGGATCTTCCCCCCTGCAGTTGCCGATGTTCGAATTAGGCTCAATCCCTCGGCAGAATCGGAAGCGGTTCAGGCAGAACACGCTAATAGTTTTTACTATCCTATAAGGGAAAAGCAGCGGCTTGGATATCTAGCTGTTTTAAGATAAAGGGGGCTCGTCATGACGAGGTATGATTCCCACCACTGCTGTCTACAACTCCCATGGCCTATGTCTATGTACAATATCTTCAGCGCGCACACTCGTCAAACTATCGATTGTGGCTTGTACATGATTAGCCCATTCCTCCATTCACTGAGTGTGTATATTGTCCTCTAAGTCAAGCCGATCCATTAACTCATATGCTGCATAGAGTTGCTATTGCACCTGCTCGAAGCCCTCCCGCACGCGACTGACAACATTCGCTCTCAACATTGCGCCCACTCCGCTCTTCTTCAACCCAGACAGTACCCGTAGTCTCATATACCTTCCATACCACACTCTGCAAACATCAGTAAATATGCTGTCCACTGTTCGGTAGTAAGGACTTTAATCTCAGTATCAAGGTGGAAGATGTGCCGGCATGGAAGTAAGTATTATCTATGGAACTTACAATCATCTGTACCATCAACTGGACGTGAGACCTTAATCCGGATATTACAAAGGTCACTGTCTCGAATACTACTATGCCGACATTTAATAACCTTACTATCGCTATCGGCAACGCGAGCTGTGCTTGATTTCTTGCTCTTTCGAAGTCTACATTCATACTTCTGAACGCGTACTGTACCATAGGCTTGTAGCAACTCTTGTTGAAGCTTGGAATAAACCGAATCCACATATGGCTATATTTCATCGAATAGTTGGGGGGACATGATGACTGGTTTACTGAGCTCGAACAACATAGTGCGGTAATCTAGAGCTTCAGCAGAAATTGGCATTATAGCTTCAGCAGACATTTGATATCTGTTCACGGTGAGATATGGGGGTATATGGTGATATGGTGATATGGTATACCTTAGTAGAGGGGGAATCGGGAATCATACCTCGTCATGACGAGCCCCCTTTCTCTATCTTAAAACAGCTAGATACCCAAGCCGCTGCTTTTCCCTTATAGGATAGTAAAGTTATTAGCGTATTCTGCCTGAACTGCTTCCGCAGAATCCCGTGGGGCGCGCGCATCCACACAGGTCACTAATCGCTTACCTAGGTGAATTTAGGCTTATGGTGTTAAAAGTCTCCGAAAATCGAAAACTTCGGATACCGGCAGATGCATCCATGACGCGGTTGGTTGCAGGGTTGCATCGATCGGCAACGGTGCGGCTCTGCTTGTGAGTTAATCAAATCTGATCCTCCCACCCTGACAAGCTGTGCGATAGTCTGAGAATTACGGTAGGTGAGAGGTTATGTCGGTACCTACTGTTTTCTCCCAGAGCTTGGCAAGAGTTCTTTCAATGGTGCTAAGAAGGTATTTTGGGGTGGGTTCTTTCAGTTTAATATTGAGCGGTCGACCCCCAGACCTACATACCAACTCTGTGGGGCTCGAATTCGCTGTATGAGAAACCAGTCGGGTTAATAGAGACATAGTAACGCCACTACTGTGTTTTTAATAAGAAGTTGACACTCGGGAGTCACCTGAAGCCGAGGGGACACTGGCTCCCGATTGAGGCCTACGATGTTGATAGAGGGAGGAAAAGGGAGGAACGCATTGACTGGTGATAGACAACGTCGGGTAGTGGCGCTACTTATACCTATATTACCCCGATTGATTTCTTTCGATGGCTTTATCCAGCGAATAAACTAGGTCAGTCAAGGATCACTTCACCTGATAACGTACAGTAAGAGTAGTACTGCATGTAAATATGAAGAGAAGTGGAAGTCTTAGAACTATGCAACTTCTGAAGGGTGCAAAAGATTCAAAGAGTGGATGTTATCGGGTGTGAACCATTAAAGTTCAAATCCTACGACTACCTTGTGAGTTGTTGTTATAGAGAGCAATAGTTGTAGAGAGCGAGAGGCATTATAGAGAACCTCCGCACCTGTACATCCTCAACCAATCTACGTACATGAGAATAACGAATAACAAAGACTGTAATTAGGTATCGCAAGCGCACCTCCGGCAACAAGTTCACCATTTTTTGTTACTTTGTTAAGGTTCATGCATGCATAGGGAGGCATCCCCGGTGACTAACTAGATATCCGGCTTTCGTCGCCACTGTCCAACGGCCATATTAGGCACAGCTACTACCTTCCAATCCACATATTTGGAAGCGTTTTTCTGTGATAAGGTGCGAGACCTCCAAACAATGAATAACGCCCACCATGCCTTGTTAATCGCGATACACAACTTGGATCCCAGTGGGGGTAATTGCAGAGTACAGCACTGCTTCAAGCTGGGAGACAAGATTGTAGTTCTCCCTTAAGCTCTCCCTTACACAACTCTGCGCATATATTTGCCGTAGACTCCTCCGAAGATTATATCTCACAGCTTCACAAGCACGTTGATCAACTCTTACCTTACCAACTCGTGGCTTACCTAACCGCCGCCTCCCTCCATAAATTACAGACCAGTTGCCGGTGTAGATTAATTATGAGCGCTATATACAACGCCATTTCTTTCGCACCTAGAGAAGGGACGAAGCTCATGCGTGACCAAGAAGAAAAGCGGAATAGGTGCCGAAGGGCGTGAGGCAGATGTGTAACATGCTTAACAATCAACTTCCAGAGTTTTACTGAGTTCAAACTAAACACCACATGATTACTCCCAGTTCTGAGTGAGTTGGTATCGTCGCGAAGATGAGAGATGTGGTTTCCCTTGTCATTGGAGATATCAAGACACGTTACTCATAAATATATCCGTCCTAAGCATTGTGTATGCAATATTCCGATCCGCTCACGTTCCCTAGAGTCGCTAGGGACTCCATTACCACCCAAATGATTTATATGCCAACTCTGCGTCCAACAAGTGAACACTTTTAATTTTTTTGCTGTACTATTTGATTACGGGAGGCCCCATGTGGCTCCAGGAATGCCATGTTGGTGCTAGTTGTTAACCGTGACGGAAAGAGCACAGCAGTTTAGATAGTTAATCTTTATAATTTAAGTATTGTAGCAGTGCGTGCCGACGGATAATCCTGAGGGATTCTGATATCGGAATATGGTGATAGTTAGCTTCCTCGGTTGAAATTACAGCCGCCGCAGACTATGTATCGTATAATATGGGAGCTCTATGTTATTATCCTTTTTCGTAGCTCACCCCTGCATCGAAGATCCCTTGCTCCTAAGGTTTTCCAAGTCTTGCTATTTTGCTCAACTACGCTGGATCCACTGTACGTATAAATATAACTATGGCCCTAGATACGATAGGATACCAGAAATCCATAACTAGTACCGGGATACATTAGGTTCGACGCCGCCATTGGATTGCCGCATTCCTCTGACCGGCTATTCCCATAGCCAACTGTCATAGAACACACATTACTTGCTTGCAACATAATTAGCTGCCCACAATGCATGTACATCAGTTACCATGCGCTTAAGCTTCAGCCAAACATAAAGTCGAATCTCAAAATCGTGTGCACTAGTCTGTGAATGTAGGAGCATGAGGAATATTTGGGCTCTTACAATTGTGGGAAAATACAGACAAAAATAGTTTCTGGATCTTGATTGTCAAACCAGAGAACAGCTACATAAGAGAGAGTCGGAACCTCAGTAGTACCATACGGCAAGGGAGGAGGGTCGTGTTAACCAGACTACATACGGCAATCGAGGTGTGAGAGTTCGTGAATCACGTGCGAAGCTTACGTTGGGGTTGTCAAGTTTCGCAGATTGTTTTCATAGCGATCTAGATATCCATATTTATTCCTAGTTTGCAATTGCGCAATTGCTAGCTAGGTGTACAGGCCTATCATGAACTGTATCTGAGTGGGGCGATTCGACTAAATATACATTGTGTAACCTTATGTGGAAGCCGTAGCCGCGGCGCTTAGGTCGTGGGAACAGCGACAGAGCACCATATATCTCCGATCCCAATGGCCTTTACCTTAACCTGCCCGTCATTAGTACTGTAATGACTCAAATAGTTACATTTATAACAGCGACCCCACAATGTGTATAAATGGGTTCTCGGAGACCCCAGGGGACTCGATTCTAGGGGGGCTTTACCGGCTGTAGTAACCGTCCAAACCAAGTGCTGCTACTTAGTCTGAACACAGGCAGCAATTCGCGCATCAGGTCACCTATAAATAGCAAAAATGGGTACTGCAATCTAAGTATTCCGAAGAAAGGACTGTAGCACGCATCAAATTTTCCAGCCCCGGGAGGTACCGATCAACAGATGTGAGCGTCTGCAAGCTGAATATGAGATATAGGTATATAGAAAAATGATTCACCATTGCGGGGGCACATGTACACATGTCATAATGGCCAGCACTGCGTCTACCATAGTGTAGTTATGGATTGATTCTGTCATACCACGCGGAAGTCGGTCGGGAGCAAGTCCCGAGGTGGGTTTCAGATTAAGCATCTTGCATCGACGAGTGCTACCCCAGAAAACCCTGCATTGCTGACGCCATGGCCCCACGTGTAAGGATTGCGATACCCATGTTGACTGACAGGCTGACTGCAGGGCTGGGACTCTGTTTTCGTAACTGTATGAGGCAATTGTCAACCTCAATGCCAGCTCCTCGCTAGCGTGGATGCACAATGTCGTGAAGTGCAATATATATGGTTCCCAGATGCCTTTGCGGGTCATGTAACCGAACCTACTAGTGAAAGTAGAACATCAACGCAAATGAGGTTACCGAGCGGACGAGTTTGAACCAAGCTTGCATGCAGCTGACAATAATTTGAAATTAAATTGTTTCCCTTCCGTGCTCAAACATATGCGTCCATGGATTTTCTTCCGCTTTATTACAGGTGTCCCAAGGTCGATATAAAGGGTGACCCAATCCTCCCCTCTCACTCTATCATTCCTCCATTAACCCCATTCACTGGCAAACAATCCTCCAAACGTGGACATACTTTGCTGCCATTCCAAACCCCTCAATCCCACAAATAAGCACCGAAATGTATTTACAAACGCTCCTCCTCTTTGTCATTACAGCCATCGCCCTCGCAATCCCTACCCCAACAACAAAACGCTCTGACTCCCTTCACATTGTTGATGTCGACCTCGATATCACCGATACCGAAGTCCTTGAAAAACGGAGCGCACACCTCAACTCTGTCGACCTTGAGATAACTGACAATGAAGTCCTTGAGCGACGCTCCGCACTCCTGCTAGCCGACACGGCCGATATTGACTTATCCATCTCCGACCTGGATGCCCTCGAGAAACGCGCTGCATTCCCTGCCCCTGATCCAGTTGCCGAGCCGATTCCCCCGACTAGTACACCCACGAACAGTCGCGGTCCACGTGGTCTTGAGGAACGAGGTGATAGTGATTCGTCCGCTTCTGAGGAGCAGGGTGAACCTAGTTGGACAGTTTAGGAGGGTCTTACGGAATGGGGTGATATTGATGAGGGTGTTGTAGAATGAGGTGATATTAGTTTGCCGGATTATGGTATGGAGTCAAATTTTGTATAAAAATCCCGAGGACGATATTGTCGGGTAATTATGGTGGGGTAGGAGGAACTTTTGCCAAAGGGGTTTTGAGGAAGATGAATATTATAGCCGGAATATAGGTACGGAGATTATACGGGGATATGTTGTGGTTTGGAATTGATTGTTATGCAATAGATATATATTCTCGCCGAAGTTGATGGTTCTAGGTCGTATACCGGCACCGTGAATAATCAAAGCAGGCTGAATTTGCATTGTGTTTTCCATCCGAGAGTATATCCACAAGGTCAGTGGTTTTCATCCCCATAACCACTTTGCCACAGCTGTAGGCTCTTCTAATTGGGACTCCTCAAGCTCAGGGAAGGTAATACCACAGGTGCCGTTGAGTGCCTATGCAATAAGGATCGCCGGTCAGAACAGATCGATTGCAGTGGAGTTTGTTCTAGTAGAGTCATAGCCATATAAAGTACTGGGCATAACTTTCCGGTAATAGGGGGTTTTACAGCTAAACCGCCATGTTCGGACGGAATTTCCAAATTTGTCAATGAAAGTAAACCACGGAGCGTAGGGGAGCTATCAAGAACTCACATAGCTAAGAACGCTAACAACAGAATTTTTTGGCACTAGACTCTGTATTTTTCGGGTGGGGTGAATTTAATAACTAATCCTTAGATTTGCAGGCTATTAAGGCCGTGACGAGGCAAAGGTCAGGGTATATATAAATATGCATGGGAAGGGTACCTGGTCACCATTCGCAAAATTGTTGAATTTCCACCTAGCACGAACTATTGTATAATAATATTCAAGTCCACAGGTTTTAATTACCTTGCGCAGTATGGCGCCCATGTGAGTTAATCTGCTGCATCGATAACTTCTCACATTTAGACAATGTAGGGGTGACCTAGTGTAAAACCGCCTTTTTAGACATAATTTGTCCTATTGATATCAGGAAGGGATGTAAGATCTCCACTCTGCAGTCAGCCCAGAGGTGATAATTGTCTACCTCGAATCAAATGCCGGGTTCTCCACTCTGCAATCAGTCCAGAGGTGATACTACGGCCCTCCATCATGTTGAAGACCTAGCCTCAAGGACCCGCTAAGAAACAGCCCGTTAAGAGAACGTTAATCAAAATTTTGCCTGTGGGGAAGCAGAGAGTAACAGACACGTCATCGCTACGGACGCCTTAGAAGTCCGACAATGTTGTTAAGACAGTTGTGCAAGTAAAGTTTAATTAATCAGCTATAAATGTCAATCCTAATCTTTTAGCCACCTGCAGTTTCTGATTTCCGTTACCCTCAAAGCTCAAGTGGCAACAGCCTCACCTCCCCCCCTTCCCCAACTCCCTCCGAGAAAACCTCCTTTAACCCCTCTGGCATCTCCCAATCCGCATGAGGCCCACACCCCACCGTCCACACCCTTCCATTGCCCTTCCCATCACTACCCTCCGGCACTCCCACCGATCCCTGCCCCCGCACCGCCCTTCCACTCTCTCTGACCCACTCTGCCGTAAACCGGCTGTCAGGCAACCCCTCCATCCTCAACTGAAATCTGCACAACTCTGGCATCCTCGTCACCGCCCGTGCAAACGCCCATACAAGAGGGTTGAATGTCTCTGCGCACAGCTTCCTCCGAAAATGCCAGTGCCGCCCATTGCCCGACACACGGGCTTCACTATCCTCGTCAGACTCATCAGCATCACCATCAGCATCCTCGCTGTCGTCACGCCCTCCGCCTTCATCACCATAGTCCTCATCCTCCGGAGTCCGGTACGGCGAATCAATCTCCGCCCCCCATGGCTCATCATCCAATTCCACACGCTCATTCCGCTCATAATACCACCTCCCAAATGGCGTCATCATACTCACGCCCACATCAAAGTACTGCAGGGCAGGCCAGAAGGGATCCCCGCAAGCATGCTCTTCCTTCGGCCAGAATAGCTCCGGGGATAGCACCATATATGTATCCTCCCCTAGGACCATTTTCCTTAAGGTAGGGCTCTGTGAAAGTGCGTGGAGGGCTCGAGAGAGGAAGTCTGTGGGTGGTTTGGTAGAGCTGGGCATGGCTGCGGGAGGGAGGGGAAAACCTTGGTCTGCAGGGGTGCAGGAGAAGTAATTCAAGGAGAAGGTGGTGAGGAAGTGGAGGGGGGTTAGGTTCTTTTCGATAGATTGAGCGAACCCTGGGAACGTCAGTTATGATATTTCCACTGGGGATGGAACCTGACACCTCGGGCGTGAGTGGGATCTTACAGTGTCGATTAACCTGCCGAAGTGCAGGGTCTCGCCATTCATCATCACTCAAAGTCCAAGTGATCTTCACTAACGCAGGAAGACTGGCAGCAATTGTCCCTGCAACGTGAGGCTCGAACAGTCGTCCCATGCCATTATCAATCGTCAATATCCCGACATGAGGTGCCGTGGGTAGTGGCTGCGCCTCCAGTCCCACTAGGCTGAGATACGAATGAGCAAACCTCCGTTGGAGGCGATCGAGATCAACCATAGAATCCTCGACAAGCTCACGCGCGGCAATCCCAGGCAGCTTGTCAGCTCTGTGACTAGGGTCCATCGGGGAGAATGCCGATAGGTCTAAGCGAAATGTACTGGTTCCGTTGCCACCGAGACGATCCCAGGAGTGGAGAATCCGAAACAAGTCGCGGGTTGCTTGGGTGAAGGCTGTATTATTTGCTTCCCAGTCTCGCCTGCGCTCGGATTTCGCTGCGGCAGTGACGGTATATGTGGGGAGAATGATATTGTATCGCAGGGTTTGAAGTGCGGCGCGGCGGTGGAGGTGTGCAGGGGCAGATGAGAAGGCTTCGGCGAATTGATCCAGTTGGCTGCTGTAGAGCCGGATGGCACGGAAGGAGTGGCGCTCGAACGCCAGCTGCCAGCGGCGGCAGACGGTTGCGTAGAGCGGAACATGGCCCTTTCCACGGCGGGGAGGTGGGCGGAACACGTAGGCGACGACCATGTCGAAGATCTCGGGGGGGAGGTTGTTGACTAGGCACGTCTGAGGCAATCCAGCCACGACGTATCCACCGCTCGTACGTTCAAGGGATGACATGGCTCGGGGCGGGCACGGGCTTGCAGCTAGATAGTGAATGATTGCACTCGTGCGGGGGATACGCTGACGATGTTGGGTGGTGGGTTTCGCTCTCCGATAGAGTTGGACGCTCCTTACACGCGTACGCGTAAACAAACTATGATCGTTGCTTAAGTAATCGCGGGCATTCCATCACGTGGTGAGCATAGCAGAAGAATTTATACATGTAATAATAATGGCATCATACCCTTTTTATTATTTTCATTTTCTCATTCTTTTCTTTTAGATTATACTCTAACGTCACAACAGGTGCTTGAATATAACGATATATTTCATGACCTGACGTACCGGTACCCCCATATATATCCTATAAGGCAGGCACCCCTCCCATCCACGAATTATTTATTACAGGAGCATGAATCTCACGACAAGCGGCTCCGAGGAGGCTTGGAAATACATTGGTAATCCTCCACCAGCTAGACATGCATACTGTATGCACATGTATATTACGCGGCAACACCAACACAATACCAATACGTTTCCCACAGCATTGTTGCACATCCACTCCCATCCAACCCCAGCACCGCATTCCACGCATACAACTGCTCCGTCGTTATCCCATTACCCGTCGCAAAGTCCCAGCATCCTTGTCCGCTCTGGGCCTGGGCATATTCGTTGCAACTAGATATCGCATTGTTCTCCTGGTGGGGATCTGGTGCTGGGGTCGTTGTGGCGGTCGGTGTAGGGGCCGTCGGGGAGGATACTCGCGTGGAGGAGATTGTGTCGGTGGTTCCCACGCAGTAATAGTATTCTGGCCAGAAGCCAGACACACAGTCCTCGGACACCGCGGGATTCCACAGGAGAAATTGGGCGTGGGTGAGGAAGTAGACGTTCTCGACGATGGCACAGGTATCTCCCGCTGGGAATTTGCAAACGTAGCAGTTAGTCCATCATGATTCCAAACCGTGAGAAAGGCAGGTACGTACCAATCACAACATGCCATTTATTGCAATTTAGTGGCTGCCCATCTTGCACTTGCCCCGGTGGACCTGTGGGCGTCGGTGTCGAAGTCAATGTGGTCGTGGTAGTCCCAGTCGGGGTTGTTGTTGGGCTCGGGCCGTCCACACAATATTGGTACCCAAGCCATAGTCCAGTGCAATCTACCCCTACATCAAGGTTCCATTGATAGAACTGGGAGATGGTAATCTCGTAGTCTGCTAGGACATCCTGACAGCTCATGCCATCTATGATGTCTATCATGTGTGTACAATTTACGGTGGTCCCTTCCTAGTGTAGAACAACACACATCAGCGCATGATACCGGAGTGGTATCGCATCCATTAGGATAGGTGTACAAGGGGTACAAACACGAATGGGTAGATTAGAATCTGGCCCAGATGGCTCAAGACGCTCACCCGAATAATATTTCCCACAGTATTGAACATTCGGTTCAAACGAACACCCCGCGAGTGAAGTGTTACCAAGTACTGATACCGTGGCTTCTGGTTAGCTCAGGTTTCTACAGGGAACTCCCCCCAGCTCGGTCTATTTATGCATCGCCACTCACCAGGATTCCACATTCCAAGTTCTTCCAAGGATACACCGAATGCTGCAGCAGCAAACTCGCAGGGAGAGGTCCAATGTGATGCCGACAGGAATAATGCGCCATTGAATAGCTGGCTGCAGTCCCATCTAGTGTCCACCGCCAAAGGTAGACTCGTCACACGTGGTGGTGGCTTGGTATACGTTGCGTCTGGTAGGCCCATGGCCACATCCTGGGTGAGCGACGTGGGGGTCACCGTCATTTCCGCCGCTTTGGAATTTGGATGGCCGCTATACGTGTTTACTAAATCCGGGGCGAGGTGTTGAGCAATCCGTTGTGATAAAAAATATACAAATTCAAATGGTAGTTGGTACTACTCACTATCGCCCACAGCTTGTACACAATAACTCTCCTCCGCAAACAAATTCGTGCAATTCTCGTTTATTGCTGGATTCAAAAAGGAGAAGTCCGAGAGTGAGATTGCGTATTTTAAGACGAGCAAATTACAATACTCCCCGATCCGCACTTGATAATATTTGCCACAGTATTCATTCGTCTGGTCTGCGATATCTGTAGGGATGGGAGCCGGCGTGAGCGGGATCGAAGGTGCAAGCGTAATTGAAGGGGGGGGGGTATACGGTGTCCCTGGAACGCTGACGCAAATTTGACTTCCAATCATCTTGGGTAGGTTGTAGCACCCAGCGTTGATAATGGGGTTCCAACCTTTGAGCTGCGCGACTGTGATCTGGTAACTGCGGGAGATGGATTCACAAGTATCACTCGTAGCGACCGTATGCACGCTGCAACCATTAGCGAGACATAACGTCCCAGTTGTAGGGAAGTTGACGCAGTCAGCCGTGAGCCCGTTGTCCGCAAGTAGCCATCCGGTTCCGATTCCTTGGGAGAGGGAAATTGAATGACAGTCATCCCCAGGCGCAATATTGTAGGTCGCTCCGGTGCAGGTACTAGGCGGGGTATCGGTCGTGGTTGGAACAGGCGCAGTGAAGACGGGGTCACTGACAGTTAGTGGGTACCCAGTAATTTCACAGCTGGAGGTCTTGGACTCGTATAGCGAGCTGGCTCGAAGTTGAGGCCCATTATAATAAGCGGAGCCTGCTTGAAATCGCAATTGTTTAATAAAGCAGAGGTCGCATGGATCTGCGGGAGCTGTATTGTTTGCAATTGGTTCGCCAGTTACTGGGTGAATGCCTAGTTATATACCTCCATGCAGCCCATTAGCGACTGTCGTTGATTCCTTCACCACGAGCCACCAACAAATGCATGTGCTAAGGGAGGGAACAAAGCGTAGAAACCATATGTACCTTTGGGGTCTGAGAGTGCGGCCTGTTCTGCGGCAAGCACGTTACAAAACCTCCCCGAGTCTGACAAACACACCAAGGCAAAATTATACATGAGCAATTCAGGTATCATTAGTACTGGCATCTCATTGTCCTGGATTCCTGTCCATAACTCGCCGGCGCAGGCGCTCTGGACCGCAGAGTGAAACGCTGCGAGATCCGAGTCGCATGTGGACGTGCAAATAGTTTGAAGGAGGTCCTGGGGATAATATTCGCCCTTCCTGAGCGCTGCGACCACGGGGCTGCAGCCCGCAATATTGGTAAGGAGGGAATTGGTGCATCCCGGACTGAGGTTCGCAGGAACGGTAGAGTTTGTGAAGAATGGGAGAGCCGCTGTGATACGGGCTGCAAAGAGGAACAAGAGGAGATGCACCATTTTGTGAAATAACGTTCAGCAACAGATATATTCGTTGTAGCGCATGCAGATTGCTGATGTTTTAATTCTGATTTTGATAGTATGCCAATATCCCCGCGGACGTACACCGGAGAAAAGTAAAGTTAAATTCCGAGTCAACCGAGTGGTCTGACCCTGCAACTTGATGATCTGAATTGATGATATATCAGTCTAGCCATCGTGGCCACCAAATGAAGGGGTAAGAGTCCCAATTCAGAATTAGCGAGCACCATCTGCAGCATCTCTCGCTCTCCGAGCAGCTGTGGTGTGATGCCCTATTTCGTACATCTGGTGATTCCCCTGGTGGAACGGTGAACTAGAGTTACAGGACTTGTGAATACCTAGGATATCACAGCCTCTGATGATGCAAGGATTATTATCGCCTTCCAATTTGCCGGCACCTACCTACCGATAGCATTCGGGTATTTACATATACCCTGTCGTCAGCCTGGCGCGGCAGCGACGCGGGGTTGGTTTCTTGGCATGTTGGGGCCCGGGGTTGCCTCTCGCTTGTGTAGCGGACATGTGTTTAAAATTGCGACTCGGTATACGGATATTCGATGACAGATGAGTCCTGCATGCATATGTCTCCGAACCCCCTGCAGGGCTATCGATGTCCCGCAGCCCCACGCCGTCAGCTCACCCATATGCATCACATATGCTCTTGCTTCTTCGTGAACATACTAGGTAGGCCTCATTAGGACGTCAATCAATCCAGATAGAAGCGGTAGCGGTGATCAATATAATGGCGATATAGTTACAGGTATGTCGCCGAACAGAAAGAGCCAAATAGGCGTCAAACTCGTCGGTAGGTCTACGTACCGTACCTATGGCGAAGTGGGAACGGCTGCTATCGGAAACGGGGATACCCGCAAGCGCCCCCACGCTTGGTAAGCCACATCGTTACATGTGCCGAGGTCTCAAATATTGGGACAAGGGAATACTATTCTACCTAGGCACCTGTCCCAGGAAAACACCGAGCTCGAATCTAGGAAGTTTACTCCCATCTAGACTGCACTGCAGGAAAGGGGCAGCCGCAGTCGTAACACAGCATGGATTCCGGTTTTGGAAAAGCTTTGCTAATTAGCCGTTTTCTCGAAGTATTTTCATTGATCTGCAGGGATAAGTTTAGTAAGACCGCCTCATAGTCTTATCTAGGCTGGCCAGGTGTATAGCATTCCAAAAAAATAAAAAAATTGTTTACTCAGATCTCATTTGGAAGGAAAGGTGGGGCACTATGCCCATGGCAGATTTTAATTTCATCCGGGCCCCTGTCTGAAGTTTTGGTCTACAAGGTGCTGTAGGGTAGGGGAAGTCGAACCACCCGCTTATACGGACAACAGGCGAGCACTGCGGACAAACATTTGATTTAATAATGGTCATGGATATCCCAAGCTGTGCTGATCAATCCTTTGGTCACTTTCTTACCCATCGCATAGGACGGGGGATAGGTAGTATCAACAATGTGACAACATGACGAGACCATGTACCCAGGTCGAGGCCAGTGGGTTTAACCACCCGGGAGCAAGCCTGTTGGAGCGTAACTAGAGAAAGCGCAACTAGCGGCCGCAGGACCAAGCTAGCAGACAATGCACTATGGGAGCCCCCATAATTTTAAGCATTGTTATTTTGCCCGCGATCTGAAACCTCTAGCGAGCATAACGGCGTATGAACAGTCAAAAAGTACGTGATAAGTACATAGCGCAATGTAGGAATGCTATACCCGATCGATGCCTTACGAGCAATTTCGGGAGATCAGCCTGCATCCTGTATTTACTATAATAACTCGGCAGAGGATAAGAGAGATGCCCCACTAAAAGCAGGGACTGCCTACTCCTGCAGTGGCAAATTAGGTTTTTAGGCGTGCATGTGCATGGATGTACATGCAATATAGTTGATAAGCTCACCGGTAAGCTACCGGATATTGTGTCACCTCCAAATGCCCTACCTGAACACGGCTGGCACTACGTTGTAACGTCATGCAGTACATGAATCTACCTCAGGGAAATAATTGCCTAAACCCGACGATTTCGTGGATCAATTTGGGGTAGAAACAGCTGGCCATATAATTGATACTTGTTGCAAAATGGAACCCTCGATCTGTATATAGCTCCGCTTGCCCTCAGGCAACAATTTTCATTGATTTCCGGCTCATAGAAAGACCAGGGAGATTCTTGGGATCTATATATGCAATGCTTGGTCGGGGTACCTATTTGTTTCCCTTGCTCTTTTTCTTTGTTTGTCTGAGCAATGGACATCCACATGCAAGCCGACATCGCCATGGCGCCCCTCATGCTAGAGTGCTTTCACATAACAAAAGTCAGCGCAGCATCGAACAACTCGTCTGCATCAATCCCGCTTCGTAAGATCCCCTCTACCCCCGGGCCAAATCACCAAATTCTGTGCTAAGATAGGTCTACATTGATTCCTGTCCAGCGTTTTCGATTATTCTGTGAAACCAAAATGGCACCGGACAGCCCCGATGTGTCTGAGGGTCCGAGACGACAGTCTGCTACTCAAACCGAGGCAGGTGACAGATGACGATTACTCGTGTTCAGAGCAGAAGCCATGTTCAAATGGTATGTATTTGAAGGCAGCACTCGATCCCTGCTTTTCATGCAAACGCTGACGCTAGCGTAATTTGTTACGTTGACGCTTTCAACAGGAGCCTGCTGCTCTAAAATCACTGGTTACTGTAATTACGGCCCTGCGGCATGCGGCACAAATGGGCAGTCCCCTAATGACGTGTGCTGGTCAAACTGTGATGCACACGCAGAATGTGGACAATATGCAAAGGTCGCCGGAGCCAAATGTCCTCTCAACGTCTGCTGCAGTCAGTATGGGTTCTGCGGGATGACGGCCGACTTTTGCACTAAAAGTGATGAAGAAGGCGTTGGTTGCCAGAGTAATTGCGACCAGCCAGGTTCTGGTGCCTCTGGGGGTAATGTTCAGCAAAAGGTTATTGGTTACTATGAAGCTTGGGCCCATGATCGAAAGTGTGCTGGCATGGTTAGTCCCCATCCCATTGCTTACAACGCCCTATCTAGATCTGGCACTAACAAAACTAAACCCTGGCAGGATTTCAGCAAAATCCCTGTTGGGGGACTTACTCATCTCGTCTTTTCATTTGGGTTCATTACACCTGGAGACTTCAACATTGCGCCGATGGACGCGCTGCCCCTTTCACTTTTCTCCGACCTCACAGGGCTCAAGAAAAAAAATTCCGGACTTAAGTGCATGATTGCACTTGGAGGGTGGACATTCAATGATCCCGGACCAACTCAGTTGGTTTTCAGTGACATGGTGGCTACTAAGGTGTCTCGGAACAAATTCATAGTTAACCTAATCAGCTTCATGAGGCAATATGCCTTCGATGGCGTTGACTTTGACTGGGTACGTATATAGACCCTGTTGGCCAGTATCGCTCGATGATTTAGATTCCTGTAAGACCCAGCTAACGGAGGAATGATAGGAATACCCAGGAGCGGAAGATCGAGGCGGCCGCGAGAGTGACGGAATTAATCTTACACAGTTTCTAAAGGAGCTCAAGGAGGCATTGAAAAGCGAACCAATTGAGTATCAGGTCTCCTTCACGGTGCCCACAAGTTACTGGTATCTGAGACACTTCGACCTGAATGCCGTCGACCATGTCGACTGGGTCAACGTCATGAGTTACGAGTGAGTTTCCAGCCCCTTGCCATTTTTCTCCACTAATAGGACGCGATAATCAGCTTGCACGGCATATGGGACTCGAATAACCCCATCGGGAGCAAAGTCCTTGCCCACACGAATCTCACAGAAATAAAGCAAGCACTCGACTTGATGTGGCGTAATGATATCCCGGCAGCAAAGCTCAACATTGGTATAGGGTTTTACGGGCGCTCCTTCCAGCTGGCAGATACAGCTTGCTATCAACCGGGCTGTACCTTCAAGGGTGGGGCATCTCCTGGAGGGGTAAGATCCTGTGCCCAGACCCATATAGCTCCGGGATCCAGAGTCGTGCTGATCATGGGGAAATTTTGCAATGACAGTGCAGCGGAAATTCCGGGACCCTAACATACAAAGAAATTACGGAAATTATTTCACAGTACAAGTTGACGCCATACCACGATAAGGAGGCTGCAGTTAAATATATTGTTTGGAATCAAGATCAATGGGTTTCTTATGTCCGTCCAGACCCTTTTAAAGCTCCTTGCTTGCATGATCCCCGCTCACGCAGATTCCGGAACATAGGATGACCAAGAAACAACCCAGGCCAAAATAAAATTTGCCAACAACCTTGGACTAGGAGGTATACTTATCTGGGCTGTATGTATCGCACCGTTGTTGACTCTATGCCTACATGGATTGGCCTGACTAGCGCCCATTAGGTTGATCAAGACACGCCAAAGCTTGAAGCTCTTGCAGGGGTTCTGGCTCCCAAAGAGCTGAATGTGTTCCAGAAGAGTGCGGACAAAAAGTCTTACTGGGATGAAATGACAGCTGAAAAATGCTACGTCACCGACTGCGGTAAAGGGTGTGACAGGGCAGGTTTCATCAAGGTCACGCAACAGCCTTGTGGTAACCCCATCTTTTTATTCCGCGAGGCCGATAATGATGATAGCTCTCTCTGCTGTCCGATTGCTGCGGCGCCAAACCCAGATGAATGCCGGTGGCGTGGATCGGCACCGGACTGCAATGGACATTGTGAAGATGGGGAGGTGATGGTCGAGATGAACCCGTGGGGCAGTGGGGCATATTGTGAGAATGGTAATAAGGCCTACTGCTGTGATGTGCCCGCTGGGAAGCAGAATAAGTGTTACTGGAGCGGCAACGGTAACCCATGCAATACAGGTGATGTGACGATGGTGAGTGTTACCCTGCCTTTCAACCTCACGAGCTAACGGAATTAATTATTTTTTAGACTTTTGCGGGTACATTTCTCAGCACAATTGCCGATATCGCAAGTTGGGCGGGCCTTTTCGGAGATCTCCTTGCCGACGCCCTTGATGAGGCAGACATCGCTTTGGAGAAGCGGTATTGCTGCCCCCCAGCCGAAGCAAAAAAATGGACAAATTGCGGATGGCATGGCAAGCCAGGGAATTGCTTTGATAATCACTGCGATGTCGGATTTCAGGTGCAACTCGCCCAAAGCGATTATGGTGGAGGTGAGTCATGTGCACCGAGACTTGAGCGTACTCGAGTTTTCTGCTGTGACCCGGTTGAAGGGCAGTCCCCTTTCCTCCCGGTCCCTCTTGATCATCTCTTCCCACATCCACCAGAGGGTGATAATATCGATACCGACTTCGATATGGAACTCGACAATACCTGGGGAGATGGCACCGCAGATACACAATCCGACAACGACCCAAACCAAGCTACGTTTGCCTTCTGGGTCCTGACATCCCCCGAGGAGATTCAAATTTCTCTCGATAAAAGAGATGGCTCCCATTGGGAAGTATTCAATTGCAATGATGCCACTAGTGAGGAGGAACATACTGTTCAGATGGTTTGCACCAACCTAGGCCAGGATAGTAATTGCGGGAAAATCGAACGTGGTCACGGTGTCCCTGGGACAATTTTGGAATTGCCAAAGGGATGTGGACCAAGTAAATACGCGGTGGCTAAGGAAATGATTCCCTCGGTGAACCAAACACTTCCCGCACATCTTGTGAAGCGATACCCTCATTTACAGAAGCGGGGGACTGAAACACTTATTTGGGATCTCACGTTTGATTATGAGTGGACTCGGGTACCGCGGGACCTTGGCGATACCCAGATGCGATTGGATTTCAGCAATCAGGTCGGTTATTGGGATGCAATCGTTTCAAAAGCTGCAGGATCGAAAAAGAAACGTTCTCTCGAGGAAATGGGCGGCAATCATAAACGTTGGCTGGAAGAAGAATGGCGCGATGATTTCCATTTCGGGGCGCTAAGCAAGGAGGAAATTCACAAGAGGTGGTTCGGTCAGTCGGTAGTTGAGTGGCTCCGTGGGCTATTAAATCCAAGCATCACGAAGGACATCCGACACGACATTGACGAATCCTTTACTGCGATCATAGTTGAGGAGCAGTGGGGGCCTTGCATAGTTGCCTCAGGCGCCGAAGTGACAGCCAATCTCGACATCACTGCAACCGCAAACGTTAGAGTTGCCACCAGCTTCGGTTTGACGATCATTTGCGTCCTTGCACTGCCCCTTGATCTCAGTCAGTCATACCTCTATTTCAAAAACGAAGGCGAAATCTCTGCCGTTTTCACCCTCGACGCAAAAGGTCGTGCCGTCTTCTCCAGTGATGATATTGAGCTCTTTGGATTACAAGATTTTCCTGGAGCTACATTCAGTATCCCTAAGCTTGTCACCATCGGGCCCAATTTTAAAGTTTCTGTTGCCGTGGAAGCTGAGGTCACTTTGGCTGGGCACCTGGAGTCCAGGGTTGACATAGCATCATGGAATATTCAGCAGGTGTTCCCCAATCAAGGGAGTGAGGGAACTCCCGATGCGCTAGACTCCCCCAACCGCGACATGACACTCAGCGGACTACGCCAACCCACATTTGATTGGTCGGTCAGCGCGAGTGGATCCATCACCGCTCACCTGAAACCAAGTTTTGTTTTTGGTATCGACTTTGACAAGCGCTGGAATGTTGGCGCGGCAAAGGTTTCCCTCTTAGCTGACGGATGGATGCGCGTGCATGCGAAGGCAGAAGCAGGGAGTGGAGAATCTACCTGCCCATTCACATACGGAATCGATGTAGGGGCAGACTTAGTCGCCCGCGCTGAGGCTCCATCTGCATTCGGCTGGGATCCTATTACATTCCCCATTGCCCAAATCTCGCCCAAGGTGCTCAAAGAAGGGTCTTGCCCTACCGTAGCTACAAGAGGATTGTACGACCCCTTACTACCTGTCGAGCGGAACATCCAACTCCGAAAGCGTACTGGTGTCTTTGGGCCCATCATTAACATACCCACCCGGTGCTTGTGGTGCGCAAAACCTAAAGATGCCGATACTGATCTTGGACAGTGTGGTAGCATTCCTGGCTTCACAGAAGATGACCGGGTGCCAGATGATCTCTTCAAGAGGGACTTTGGGTACCAGAGCTGGAATGGTACCCATTTGAACACTTTCGGGAAGAGGCTCGACGAGAAGTGGATTGACTTTTGTAAAAAGATTGCTGTGATGGACATCAAGTCACCTAAGTTCGAGAGTTCTGGGGAGATTGCTTCTGTGCGTACTGCTTGTTTGGCTTTCTCATCATCTGTCCCCGTACGCGTGTGCTGACCAATAGTAATCCTCATCTAGAGAAATCCTTTAGTCGTTACCTATGGCTCCCAAAACCCGACCGATTGTGACGACTATAATTTTGGTATTGTCACCACACCAACAACAGGAAACACAGCAGGATTTCACAATGAACACGTGCTCGAATTTCAACTGCTCCCGAAATTCCTAGACGAACTTAACATTAAAAAGGGAAAAACAGCGTTTGATAGTCCAGAGACTATGGCCGATGACGATGACAAAGTCAGTCTGTGCAAATATATGCAACCGTATTGGAAAACTCTGCGCGTCTCTCACCCTACAATTAGCATCCCTGTGACAGCCACGCCATTGTATTGGATAGGCAGCGTTTTTCCTGGTCGAGACAACGACTGGGTTGGCGAGTTCGTCTTGCTAGAGGCTGGGGTTAATCTGGCAAAGGAGAAGGTAAATATCCGATAACCCTACAATACCCATGGCGCGACCTGATATTAACTACAACCTCTCAACTAGCTGTGGGGCAAATCCTCAGAAGTATATTCAGGAACAAATATGAAAAACAAAATATCAAAGACGCCCGCGGAAGCTATCCAACGAATCAAGGAGGTTCTGTTTGCATACAAATACCATCAGATTGAGGAGATCAAAGATACACTGATTGACCAGGTACAACGCGTCGCCGACATGTTTGATACAATAGAGACAGATATTCTCCCGAACGCGACCCCACCAGATGATAAGAATGTCTATGAGTCTACGGGTCTCAAGGCGGAGTGGTTGAGTTGGATGAGACAACGAGCTGACAAGGCCCGCGTGAAGGCTGAGACCTTCCTCGATACCCATATAGAAGGCCTAAAGAATGCGTACTATGTGGACGATAAGGATACGCTTGATGCCAGCGACCCGCAAGATAAAGATACTCTGGATCTGATTGAGAGGATTGAAAAGCTGGATGAAGCGATACAAGCTAAGGGGACATGGGTAAATCCATTATAGATTTGAGCCAGGGTAACGTGCAGGGCGGATCAGGGTCCGGGAATACTAGCAATCTCATATATGTACAATACACTCTTGACCCTAGAAAGAATAACCAATTTATTTTTGTATGTATCGATAGGAGAGGTGCCAGGTCGAGTCACATTGTATACCGAATATATTCTGATATCGGACATTCTTATTTCGGGGGTCCACTGTATTAATATGTTGATCCAAGAAATAGCTACTAGGATTGATGTAAGGACCCGACCATCTCGTCGAATTCATTTGGCCTGTCTTGGAAGTATATATAGGAGTACCTAGATCGGTGCAGATGGCGCATATGCATAGAGTTTACGGTACAGGAGATGCACAACATTGAGACAGACGCCCAACCCACTGTGCCTGTTGTCCCGAAGCCTAAAAATCCACATAGGACGGCTTTGCCATATATAGCCTTAGTACAAAAAAAAAAGTCAAATCTTACGGTTCTTTTTAGCTATATTGGTTGATAGTAAATCTAGACCACTCGTAACCGAGATGAACCAACCCCAAAATGATAGTGCACCAACCAAACCGAACAGGGTCTGCTGATTAGGTAGGTGATCGATAAGAAACCACCCATGTGCCAACCAGACTAGAAAGCAGCAAGACTATGTATTATGACGCCAGAATAGCAGCACGGTTAGACACCGAACTATTTTATTTTTATTTTTTATATACTCGGTTACTCATATGCGGCCCCATAAATGTGTCCTTGGTTTGTATGTGCGTCGCCACGTGGCGTGATCAGTGGAATGCTCGCATATGATGTATACCCAGTTCACTAATCATCATGCACCCAACTTTCCGCTTCGATCGTCCTATAACTATATCTGCCCTACTTGTATATTAATCAATTAGGTACCTGACATTGTGGATACTCGATCACCATACCCAGCCGACAAGCCCATCAAGTACAACTGAGGCATGCATCCTCGGCAATACGCTTATTGCTATTTACTTCCCATGTCACAGCCACGAGTCCACCTACGAGCTTATGTCCTACAGATTAAACGAGGTGTTAATTCGAGACCTTGGTAGCTTGCACATAAGGGTTAGGGATATTCTCAATGTGAATATAGCATTCTTACATGATTGTGCCGGTGATTTTGGTGTGAGTACATGGACAGCTTAAACTACAATACTTCCCAATTGTGGTAGTCAGCACAAGCGCACAATCACCCTTTTAAACAAAACGCCCCATGTTCGCTAAGTACCTGTCTGCGGGGCTTATGTCCACTGTAAACAAGGTATTCACCTCACGACTAAGTATACACACGAACTATACTAATTTTGAAAATAGCTTTGTACAATTATTCTCAAATTTCATCAGCAAACTGAAGTAAAAGTACTAAATAAGTTAATCTCTGGAGATGGATGTTGGGCTTTCTTTAACCTGGCAGACTCTGGAGGGATGTTTCTTTGCATTTAACCCGCGCCGGTGACCCCAAAGCATTATAGCACAATCCCCTTGTGGGATATATGTACAAACCCAATAGTAAAAATTAACAAGGTGAATCTAGAGACTCCAAAAATGAAAGTAAAGTAAATAAAATGTTATGAGTGTGCGGAATATTAGAATATTCGGATAGGTGGCTTGTTTGTCTACTACATATAACAGCCATGGTAAACCTGCAATGTATCTAAACTCCACCGCTGATATGTTCTGCCATTTGCCACCGTTGGCCCCATTGGGCAATATTGCCATCATTGTCACTGCTGGTAGGCCGGAAGGCCATTCCTGTCGCTATTGCAGGGATCTCCCTAGACCGAGCCTGATTGTACACTTCGACCTTTATATTTCTCAACAACCACAGTCTAAATTCAAACCCGACAGTGGGATGCTGACCCTAGGGTCTATTCATCTGCATTTGCGAGCTCACCACTAATTCATAACATGAATGTCAAATTGTGAAAGGGTTACAGCTTTTGTGTACTGCCAAGACACTATATACTAGTGGTTGTCAAATCAGAGCCTGTTTATGTACAGTTGCAAGCACCAACTAAACCAATATAGGCTGAGTTGATTTCCCCCGAGTAATTGCAATTGGAACTTCAAGTTTGTACCGTTTGATTGAACTCAACAGCAAGCATGCCTCGAACATCAGAGAGAGCCCACGTTCTAGAAGACATTGACGCAGTAATTGAAATTGCAGCATGTTCCCATTTGTTGGTATCAGACGAGGGGGGGGGGATAGATGTGGAGGAGGAGGGAGAGGAGCACACTCAGGACCTTCTTGAAGTTCAAGAGGTTATTGTCGCTCACCGGTATCTATCTCGTGATACTAGTGCTGGCAGACATGAGATTGATGTTCTTGAACCCTATATTCATGAAGACCGCATTCCTAGCATCATTCCGCATGCATCGCACATGTGGTATTTGGCATATTTGCGGTGTTCGTATTTGTGGTATTTGTGGTGTGTCCGAGTCTGACATATCTGGAAATTTGGTGTAGCGCCACCGTGGAGCTGGCCATGCCAAGTGCCAAGTGCCAAGTTGTAAACAGAAAAAACCTTGTACATAAACACGTGTACATAAACCAGGTTCTGATTTGACAACAACTACTACTGTACATCGTTTAGGTAGGCTGACTTTGCTAGTGAGCGGGACGGTAGGTATGATACGGTATCCCTTGGACTGGTGAGACAACCAATGTACCTTGCATTAGCGCCATACAAGGGTTTTTTACGTTAAAGCCACGCAAAATTGTCTCACCAACCCAAGGGAAACGGTACCACGCTCGGATATCGATATTTCTGCAGGAGCACGGTCTGGGAGGTAGTTTGGAGCTAGGTACTTGGAACAATTCCAAAATAGGGAATAGTCACGACGCAGGGAACCCCATCAGGTGTGTACCACCAAGAGCCAAACATGCTGGCATAATAAAATATGTACCATCACACACCCCATGAGTGATTAGACTATGGCGGAATGGATTTCTCAACTACCCAAAATAATATAGCTCTCTTTAGAATGTGAGATATTAGCAGAACAGGACAAAGTCTAGTATAGAGCAATCCCGAAAGCTGTAACAACGCCGAAATGTAGAATACCCCCGACATGGTAGTCCGGTTCGACCGAAATGGAGGCTGGTTCTGGGTAAATAGTACATACCCAGGTAGGTAACAGAGCTAGCACCGCCAGAACTTTGTTCAAAAACTCCCGAATTCGTTGGATATGCAACAGATTCTGAGATTGGCAGTAGCCTGAGTTTGAAACCAGATTCCTCTCGCTAGTTCCCTAGCTATATGGTACGAGGAGCGGGGGTGCTAAAATAGGACAAAGTATCATGAAGGATAAGATATAGGCACTAGGAGGTCACTACTGTATTCATATCTAGTGTATTCATGTTCCCTTTGATCAATAGAAGAGCTCAGGTAGCGATATCCTTATAGCTATTAATAATTCCCATACACAGTAGGAGCAAATCATGCCAGAAGCAACCATAATCAACGCACTTACGATTCTTCCCATAGCCTAGCATTTTGACAGGTTAGTAGTTATTAGTATATATGGAGGACGTATGTGCATTGGTATTTGCAAAGTCAGTAATGATTTTGAAATAGATGCCAATGTTTACGATGAGTTACAGAATACTAGTAGCAGTTAGGAACGTTTTTAAAATGGCTGTAGAACAATTAAGAAATGTACTATATGAAGTTCGTTCGAGTTCTCAAGGTGAGTATAACATCTAACCCCCATGTACACTTCTCGAGAGAGGGGGCTAGTACGCGAGTCCAACAGTCACCTGTTTTACACCAAGTTATATGGCGGTTTTGGTATCTGAAGTAAGCAAGGCTCTCATGATACTGGTCTTCTTTGCCAACAAATCCATTTTAGACTTTCTAGGAATGTTGCTACCTCATATACCTCTATATATAGCATACTTGTTAGTACTACTTTGGTATGTGGCTGGAGGTTGCTCGGGTCTCAAATTAACCATCCTGATGTATGTACGGAAAGTAGGAATACCTGGGGGCTGTTGAAGAAAATGCTATAGTTCATGTCTTATTCACAGTACTTGCGTCATGCCTAAGACTCTGTTAGATATCCAATACGATCAATAGAAACTAGCAGCATTCCGCTATAACACTGCCGCCAACCCCCAGGGATACTAGCTGCTATTCAGACTCCAATACAGGAATTGCCAAATTTGTAGCCAGACCTCGAACCACGGGCAAGGCAGTTGTGAGGAAACGTAGAGGGGCCTGTAAGTAATAGTGAAGTGATTCTCGTCCTCATCCTTAAGCTACTAATTCTATCGTATGGTAGATAGGTGTTTTCGACAATATATCACACAATTTTGGTTTTGGGGCTTGTTGGTGAGGATGGCAAGCAGCAGATTCGGCGGTGGAAATGGCAGTCACGGAGGTAGTTCAGGTTCCTCAGATGTATGAGTATATTAATACTTCCCATCATATACCTACCTAGGTGATTGCTATCTCACTCCGCTTGTAATTCGGTGTCCGATTCCAGTTCCAAGTCCCCTTCTGCTTCTGATTGCACTTCCGTGTAAGAATACTAGGTTATGAACGAAGGAAATTGTGAAATATATTTGAGTGCAATCGTAGCGACCACTATAGTTTGAACGATATCATCCTTTGTCCTTTGTTCTACATGATCAATCCGGCTCTTGCCAACCACAGTAGGCCCAAGTAACTATTTTCCACATTTGGACCGACAATCCCGTGGCCCCTTCATTGTGCCCTGGCGAGAGCATATCCTACATTCCGACCTGATTTCAACGTCGTAGTTTCCCATTCCTGCTGCTCCTGCTTTTTTCTTCACACTCCTCCGGCAACTTTGCTCTTGGGTATTCCACCCCCTCTTGTCGTCCCTTCAACCCCCTCTTCATCTTGTTGTGGCATATTACCTCTTGCTATACCACGCCCCGATGACTCCCTGTAAGCCGACCGCCAGGTTCTGGCCCCCTTGATTGAGTCCTGGCGATATGTACCTATTGTCAGCTTTGCCCTTGTAGTCATATAGAATATCAACCATTGGTTCGATCAAGGGGGAATATCTCCCCGGGTGATAAAAGGTACATTGTTATAGCTGCCTTGATGTCTAATAATATGTTTTGAATACTTGATTCCCTTTCTGCAGCGTCATTGCGGTTGGTACTCCCGGGGTGATTCTCCTGCTCCAGCGTCCGTCCCCTCAAACAAGAGTTCGCTTGTTGGCCAGGCGCGAACTGGCCCCTGCGACGTCTTGATCGAAAAAAAAACTGAGTCAACTCCACCGCAAAAATAATTGGAGCGGCAGTACCTGAAGCCCTCTGGGATGCAAGCGGATTTGGGATACATATATCCGGGTATGTCAGCTATAACATTAGGGATTGGTAATTTTTATCTCTATTGTGCAAGAAATATATCAGCATGAGTTCATGTAGGATTTGTCAACGAGAGAGCGATGACTTACTATAGTTTGTACACACTTCAACCCCACTGATGCGACTAGTGTGGCTATGATCGATAGTAAACGAGATGAAATAGAAGGACGTTAATGCATACCAGTTGGCATGAAATGATGATGAGCGGTGGATTTCGCCATTCTACTCCCATCCAGGGTATGAGAATGTTGCTCTATTGCAGATCGACTGAGAGACTGTTGGAAGGAGGTCGGAGGTGAGGTTGTCAATTTCATCGGGGGCTGGCGGGGGCAGGTACGGTCGGAGGAGGAATGTTTCTGCGCACGGAGGGCTGAAACCGGCACATCCTTGTCCTGGCTGCTGCGTGGAAGGTGAGCAGGTTTAGCTGGGGGTTTTGACAGCACCCTGCATCCATTAAGGCAGCCTAACCGGTACCTCATAGAAGAAGATTAAAGGCGGATAGTTGTTGTTGTCGTCGCGTCGCTATCATCACTCGTTGAGTACGGGGGTGGATTTGCCACAGTCGGTATTGGCGGGTTGGAGAGGGGGTGGGGAGGGGGAAGAGGTGACAGGGAACTTTAAGATGTTGATAGCTGGTGATGAATGCACGGGGTTGGGGTACAAGGTGCCCATGCGACGGGTTGTCGACAAATGCCGAGGGCCGTCAATGGCCTTGTGACGGACAATCGCATTCTGACAGAACAATGCCCTTGTGCTACGGAGTACTGCAGCTCTAAAGATGGTCTGTAAGTCACTCTAGGTAGGATCTGGATTAGTGCTGCCAGGGTTCTGTGAGATCAGAAGTCGCATTCGCATCGCGAAAGCGCGTGGGGGGAGGGTGGAGCGGGGAGGCCGGAGTCAGCGATTGAGAATACTGTTTGGATTACAAGAAAAATGGAATTAGTATAAACATGTTGGACGTAGTTTGGCGGAGATATGGGTAGTCGAGATGCCAGTACCAGTATGCGCAATCGCAAGGCGGATCCGACACAGACTTGACGTCTGATACCTTCCAGATCTTCGAGCTTTCAACCGAACGGTCCCTAGATATCGGCCCTGACGATCCCTTTCCTCTCCCAGGTTCCTAAGTAGAACACCCATTGCAACAACAAATGAAAAAACTTTTGAAATACCACTCGGGAATACGGACTCCTGTGAGACACTACTAGGACATGTGTAAGATACAACACAAACGGTTTCCTGCCGCTCATTATTGAATCTCCTATTGCTTGCAGTCGCGCTCCCCTATTGCGCTCTTTGTTGGTTTCCCCTTAATGCTCTCCCCACTTCGCTCTACACATTGCGAGAGCTACTGTATAGGTATACCTCTATAATTAATTAGGTAGGCATGCTCGACACACGCTGGCCTGCTATTGGCTTCTAATTAAGTACTCTGATGGGTCTGGTACGTAGTTCGTAGTGTGGTTGACACGACCGCTCCTGTGGAGGATTCGCTCGTTGCTCGGCGGTAACCCTCCAAGGGAAGCTTCAGGGTAACTATTGAGAATTACGAGACTATGGAGCACTACGGAAGAGGGCTGATTTAGTATATTTTATTTATATATCTCTGGAGGACTTGATTTTCTCGTATTTTCACATTTCTACATTATATTTTTCTACGTCTGGAGGCCTAGATTTTCTAGTATTTCATGTATTTATATCTTATATTTTTCCATTTATCCGTAGTGCTCCATAGTCTCGTAATTCTCAAAAGTTCCGAATATATGAGATAATTATATTAAAATATTGTTGTAGCCGTCAGATTGATGGGTAGGCCGGCCCAACCATCTTTAGCGTCCCATTGATGAATGGGCCGTAGTTATTGACGTATGGGTCAGAACATATATAGCTCATGTATTTCCTGCGTCTTCTGTATTTACTTCATCAGTTCATCACATCAGTTCATTGCTCTCAGATCAATACAGAGCTCTCTTCTCCTCTTGATCTGCTCGTCCTCTCTCCAGAGTAGCACTTCTTCTATCGGGCTCACGGCTTACCGCTCTCCTTGCCTTCCATTAAGACCTGAAGCTTGGATACCCTAGTGCGAGCGAGAGTATGAATACCCTAGCTACACCGATATCGGGGGCATATTGTTTTGCTTCCGATGAGTGAAGCCTTGGCTGTCATGTAACCCACGGGCCACAGAATATGAGGCACGTGCCTCAGCGCACACCATGTACCGACCTTTGTACGTGGAACATATATTATTCTTGGCCCAGCAAATATATGTTCGACACAATATCTATGTATAGTTCAATCCGCCTAGGGCCGGCTCGTTTCAGACTTTGAACGGACGGAATATTTGAATCCGTCCTCGGCCTTCCTCCAGATGGACATTTACCCACACTAGAACTACCTCGGACGCTCATTTAAAGGCAGACCTCTCAAAAAATGTTCCCCCACCACCTTGCTCAGTGCCTGCACTCCAGAAAAGCAAGATAACTCCCGAACCCTAGGACACTACCGGGGTCATATGTCCGGCCGCCCGCACGTATACGGAGGCAGCCACACAGGTCACGACACCAGTGGAGAGAGGGAAAGGGCAGTAGAAGGAAGCTCCAACAGCACCGAGACCCTCCACCTCAGCACAAGCTCGGGAGAGACTGACGTCACTGGGCGCAGAGAGGGCACTTACGACGCTAGCACGAACCGTAGTCCTACATGCGGCTCCAACAAAGTACAAATCCTGACAGTTACGGCGATGGATCGAGGATAATTAAGGGAGGGTTCAGATCCTGGGGATAGGCTGGCTGGTGGGAAAACACAGAGGGGTCGGGAAGCTGGCATCCTCACTGGTCATCTACATGAAAGAGAAGGTCGGCCTCAGCCACGGACTGTACACATCGGAAGAAAGCTCTTCAGCACCACAGAGTACGATTGGAACAGATGAGACGGGTGGCGGGTGGCGGGTGATGAGAGGGGTGGCGGTGATCAGAGAGGTGTTATTTCCCTACTTGAGCCTTTCGTTATTTGTTTGATTTCTGTTATTTCTACTTGAGCCTTGGGAGGAGGGTTGCTTTTTCCCACTTGGGTGTGTGTTATTTCTCCACTGGCAGCGTAGTTATGGTTCTTCTTCGGGGGGTATCTGGTCTCGTACATCGATGCGGGGCAGCGAACGGCCCAGGGGTTGGATAGCCCAGCCGGGTCTTCACTCGGGGATTCGCTACCTCGCCATATGCGTAGCATCAATACGCGTACTTATTCACAAAAGAACGGGGGAAAAAAGTATCCCCCGTGTATGTGACTTAGTCTCCCAAAACAGAAGAGCTAGAATAATGGAGACTTGAGGGACGTGCTAGATATCGAAACGTGTGCAACGATATTTGAGGAACGAGCAGAGGGAGAGACATCGTGGAAAAGACTTGCGTCTACTACGTGGAGAAAAGTAATATAGGAGCCGTCCTTGATTCCTCTAGTAATAGTGGAAATAGGTGCAGTTAAATACATGATGGGCCGACATGTAAGCGAACCAATTCACTAATAATAGAGGAGTACAGTAATAGTAGCGCTATGCGGCATGTAATGCGAACTAAAATAAGAATTGATTCTACGTGTTAATTTTTTTATTTTTATTTTTTTTTTTACAATCTCATTTCTCGTATGCGACCCTGTAGGGGGTTATGACGAACCTAACGGAAGCCCGTTAGGTTTCAAGGCAACCCAAGTTAATCTGGGAGGCCGTGCGCGATCTAAATACAGAAACAACGCTAGCGCCCCTCCGCCGCCGCCCTCCGTCCGGCCCCCCTAACTTCCTCCGCCACGCCCTTGCCCGGCCCTCCCCGAAAACGAAGAAACCAACTAAATAACAAATTAATAAATAAATCCCTCCGCCGCCGCCCTCGGCTCCAGCTCCGAGGCCACTCAACTATCGGAGCTCATGCAACATCCTGAGACATCCCTGCCTCCCCCGCCACGCCCTCTCCCGGCCCTCCTGGCCCTCCGCCACCAGCTCTCCTGGCCCCTCCCCCCACCTCTCCTTTCTTGCTCCCGTTTCCCTTCGTCGGCAAGGGCTGGCTCCGCGTCACCTAACCAGCGAGGGGCTGGGGGAAAGTCGTTGCCGACTTTTTCCGGTGTCAATAGCGGGGTGGCGGCCCTACCTCCTTCGAGTGGGGTGTGATGTGTGTGTGATGTGTTACGCTTCGAAATATAGGTAGTCGAAGAAGCTTTCGATGGCGTTGTAGGAGTCGTCTCCCTCCTTGCGCCAGTCCGGGCTGTCTATGTCGACCCAGGTCTTCTTGGCCCCTAAGAGGCGGCTTCTCATCAGGTTGTGACTAGGGCAGTAGAAAACGATGTGTTCCCCTGACTAATCCATATGGACGTCTTGTCCATATATATATATATATATATATATACATATTCACCCGCGATATGCATGAACTGCCTAGATATATGCATGTAGTCGCCTACCACATGAATGAG
>Ga0307511_10000859_pt1 | contig 32371 bp, 27 predicted proteins | sample 13_EM_MG_FD_200266 | JGI IMG/M metagenome (GOLD analysis project Ga0307511, IMG submission 200266) | Populus trichocarpa ectomycorrhiza microbial communities from riparian zone in the Pacific Northwest, United States - 13_EM | ecosystem: Host-associated > Plants > Roots > Unclassified | place... | reverse complement strand
CACCTGCATCGCCCGTTGCACGCTGACGATGGGCGCTCAGCTCCGCGAACTGCCGATCGAGCGCCGGTCCGACCTTATCCTTGGCAATCTTCTCTGCCTACTGGTGCCTGCTATGAAGTCGCGCCGCCTGGTGATCATCGGAAGCATCTCTCGTGGGGGGAATAGTTGTCGGGGCAATGATAAGGCAAAGGGTTGAGCTCATCTCAAGCGCAGCCGAATCATGCACGAAAGGCACCCGTGGGCTGGGCGAGGTAAAATCCTGATTCGGCGCCATTGCGTTGAAGTCCTGGCAACCCCATAACGAACCAAGAGGCTCACAATGAGAGCAGTCCGAATCTACGAATACGGCAGCCCCGAGCAACTCAGGTTCGAGGAGCATGTACCGGAACCGCAAGTAACCGCGGATACCGTCCTGATCGAAGCCGCGGCGGCGAGCGTGAACCCGATCGACTGGAAGGTGCGTTCCGGGGCCCGGCAGAAGGACTTCCCGCTGACGCTTCCCGCGATATTGGGCAGAGACGTGAGCGGTATCGTGCGCACGGTCGGTTCCAATGTACACAACTTCAAAGTTGGCGATCGAGTGGCAGCGTTCTCGAATGCGACGTATGCAGAGTTAGTTGCCGTCGAGAGTTCGCTGGTGACCCACCTGCCGGACGGTGTGGAGCTGATAGACGCCGCGGCGATTCCCTTAATCGCACTCACAGGGGACCAACTGGTCCGTGTTGCAACCAAGGTGAGGCAGGGTCAGACAATTTTGATATCCGGCGCGCTCGGCGGAGTCGGTCGCGCTGCCGTTCATACCGCCAAGAAGCTCGGTGCGTGTATCGTCGCCGGCGTGCGCAGCAAGCAACTGAGTGAGGCGGCCGCCCTCGGGACGTGGAGTGTTATCGCCATCGACGATGATGAGCAAATTGCGAAGCTCGGCGCGGTCGACGCAGTAGCGGACACGGTTGGCGGTGATACGGCGATGAAGCTCTTGGGGAAAGTTAGAGACGGGGGCTCATTTGGATACGCGTCGGTTCTGCCAGAAGCGGCAAAGGCGCAATACCCCGGTATTGAAATCAAACGCGTTTTCGCGCGCGCCGACCCCTCCAAAGTCCGAGAATTTGCCGATGACATACGCGACGGCAAGCTCAATCTGCCCATCGCCCGCAGAATGCCTCTAAGTGAGGCCGCCGAAGCGCACCGACTCGGTGAGAAAGGTGGGATTGGAAAGATAATCCTGGCGGCGCAATCCTTCAGTTGACGCCCCCGATACCCAATCTCCCTCGGTTTCTCGTTCAAATTCATAAAATTACGAGAACTATCGCGAGCCTGTACGGACTAACCCGAAGCCTTCCTTTCTGCTCGAAGGATTAGCGATCAATGAATCAAAAAGCTGCCCCGCCCGTGGGCGAGCAGGTCACGCGCGCTTCGCGCGAAATGATTACCGAAAGTTCAACCTGGATAACGCCACTGCGGGAAGAGATGGGGCGGGTCATCGTCGGTCAGAGGCATCTTCTGGACCGGCTGTTGATTGCACTGCTCACCAACGGCCACGTGCTCCTGGAGGGCGTCCCAGGACTTGCGAAGACCCTGGCTTTGAAGACTTTGGCCAATTGCATTTCCGTGCGTTTCAAGCGTCTGCAATTTACGCCGGACATGCTGCCCGCCGACATCGTCGGCACCATGATTTATAGCCCTCAGGACGGCGAGTTCCGCACCAAACATGGGCCGATATTCAGTAATCTGATCCTGGCGGACGAGATCAATCGTGCCCCTGCAAAGGTCCAAAGTGCGCTCCTGGAGGCCATGCAGGAGCGCCAGGTCACCATCGGCGATGAAACTCATCCATTGCCGACGCCGTTTCTGGTTCTTGCGACGCAGAACCCTCTGGAACAGGAAGGCACCTACCCTCTTCCGGAGGCGCAGGTCGATCGGTTCATGATGAAGGTGATCGTCGACTATCCGACGCGGATCGAGGAGCGGGCGATTCTCGATTCGATGGCGACCACCGAGCCAATGATCGTGCCGCGCGCGGTCGTTAGCGCCGAACAAGTTGTCGATGCTCGCCACGTGGTAAACATGCTGTTCGTCGACGATAAGATTCGCGATTACATCGTCGATATTGTGCTCGCGACGCGACCGCCCATCGCGGCGGGTCTCGACCTCAACGGTTATGTTCAAACCGGCGCCTCGCCCCGTGCAACCATCGCGCTCACGCTGGCTGCGCGCGGCATGGCATTTCTCAACGGTCGGCACTTCGTCACTCCGCAGGACGTCAAAACGGTTGCGATGGATGTACTGCGCCATCGCGTGTCAGTGACTTACGAGGCCGAGGCCGAGAACATCACATCCACAAATATCATTGAGAAAATCCTGAATACGCTGCCGGTGCCCTGAGGGCGATGGCGGACGCGAACAAATCGACCAAGACGAGGCGCAGCGGCATGCGTGAGCTGGAGATCCGCACTCGCCGCATGGTCGATGACAGTATGGCGGGCGCCTACCACTCGGTGTTCAAGGGCCGGGGAATGGACTTCGACGAGGTCCGCGAATACAGCCCGGGGGACGAGGTTCGCACCATCGACTGGAACGTGACGGCTCGTGCCGGACGTGCGTTCGTCAAGAAATACACGGAGGAGCGTGAGCTCACAATATTTCTGGTGGTCGACATCAGTGCTTCGGGAAATTTCGGATCCGGCGCGGTGGCCAAGCGCGATCTGGCTGCGGAAGTGGCCAGCGTACTGGCCTTCTCCGCAATCCGAAACAGCGATAAAGTTGGTTTGATTCTGTACACAGACCGCATCGAGCGCTATGTACCGCCAAAGAAAGGCCGCAGGCACGTGCTGCGCGTCGTGCGAGACATTCTTTACCATGAACCTCTGGGCGTCGGTACCGACACCGTGAAGACGCTCGATGTCGTGAATAAACTGCTGCACCGGCGCGCGGTGGTGTTCCTGATTTCGGATTTCGAGACGAGCGGCGATCCCAGCGCAGCCCGCACGCAACTACGCCGAGCAGTCCGCCAGACCAATCGTCGTCATGACTTGATTGCAGTCCATATCGAAGATCCGCGCGAGAAAGAACTCCCCAACGTCGGAATCATCGCGCTTGAAGACGCGGAAACCGGTGAGATCATCGAACTCGACACAGCGCGCGCCACGGTGCGGAAGCGTTTCAACGAGCTTTCATTGGAGCGTGCGCAGCGTCTGAGGAGCGATCTGCGAGCCGAGGGGGTCGACACCGTGCAACTGCAGACGGATAAGCCCTACATTCCTCCACTGCAGCGATTCTTCAAATCGCGCGGCCGCCCACGCGCATGAAGGCGATCGTATGCATCCGCCGCGTCGCACGAGCCTGCACGTGGTCCGCGCTACTGTTGGGAGCCGCTTTAGCCGAAGCCGAAGAGGATATCCGCGACATTCGAGGGCCCAAGGCAGTGCCGGAGTCTTGGGTATTGCCTGCGGTGCTTGCGGGCGCGATCGTCGTTGCACTTTGCGCCTATGCCGTCTGGCGTCGGCGCCATCGCGGATCTCACCTCCGGAGTCTTACGTTATCGGAACAAGCCCTTGAGCATTTGGAGAACACCAGACCTCTGATGCGTCCCGCTACGGCACGGGAATTCGGGATCGCTGCCTCCGAAGTGATACGAAACTACATCGAGAAGCGTTTCGACGTCAGCGCAACTCAGCGAACCACTGAGGAGTTTCTGCAAACGCTGCTGCAAACCTCGCATGAAACGCTCGCGCGCCACCGCTCGCTGCTCGAGGAATTCCTGCACCAATGCGACTTCGTCAAGTTCGCCGCGGGCTCGTTGGCAGTGACGGATATGGAAGCACTTTTCCGAAGCGCGCGCAGCTTTGTGTTGGAGACCGGCGAGCCGCCCGCCGCATGATCCGGTTTCTTCAGCCCGAGTGGTTTTGGGCGTTGACCGTGCTGCCGCTCATCGTTGTGTGGAGAGGCCGCCGGGGACCGGTCGCCGCGGTCGAATATTCCGATGTCAGTCTCGCGCGAGACATTGCCCGCCGCACACGGAGTCGGATCGGTGCGGTAGTCTGGTTGCTGCCGATCGTCGCGGCGGCTCTCATGATCGTTGGATTGGCCCGGCCGCAGCGCACGCACAGTCGCACTGAAGTGACGTCGAATGGAATTGACATCGTTCTCGGATTGGACGTTTCGGGTTCGATGCAAGCGCTCGATTTCACGATCGATAACTACCGCGTCAACCGCATCGCTGTGGTCAAGTCGGTCGTCGCTAAATTCATCGACGAGCGTCCCAACGACCGCATCGGTCTCATCGCCTTCGCTGCGTCACCCTATATCGTGAGCCCGCTCACCTTGGACCACGACTGGCTGCTCCAAAATCTCGAGCGCATCAACGTCGGTATTGGAGACGACGGTACGGCAATCGGCTCAGCCATCGCCGCAGCCGTGAATCATCTGCGCACGACGACAGCAAAATCCAAGGTGGTCGTTCTTTTGACGGACGGCGTGAACAACAGTGGGAAAATATCCCCGCTGGCTGCCGCGGAAGCAGCCCGAGCCTTGGGCGTGAAGGTGTACACCATCGGCGTCGGTGTGCGCGGGAAGGCGCCCATTCCTGTCAGGGACGAAGCAGGCAAGATGCATGTGATCACGATGACTGTCGACGTCGACGAAAAGACACTGCAGGCGGTAGCCAGTGAAACCGGCGGCGTGTTCTATCGAGCGACCGATACGGATTCGCTGCAGAAAATCTACGAACAGATCAACCACTACGAAACATCGGCGCAGACCGTGCAGAAATTCGAGCACGTGGAAGAGCTCTATAAGTGGCCCATGTTGCCATCGCTGGGCTTACTCGGACTGGGGGTGATCTTGCAGCAAACGAGGTTTCGCAGGTTACCGTGAGGCTCAGCGATCCAAACTGGCTATTGGCCGGGCTGCTCACTTGCATTGTGCTGATCGCAATGTGGCGTCGGTACGACGTTCGGCAGCAAACCGCGCTCGCTGAATTCGTCGCGCCACACCTGCGACAGCGCCTTACCGGCTCGGTGTCCGCAAGTCGCCGCTTGGTGCAGCGAGGCCTGTTTTCAGCCTCCGTGCTGTGTCTTTTCGCAGCTCTCGCGGGGCCTGAGCTTGGGTTTCACTGGGAGAAAATCAGCCGCCGCGGCAACGAGGTCGTCTTCGCGATCGACACGTCGCGAAGCATGTTGACCCCCGATGCAAAACCCAACCGATTGACGCGTGCGAAGCTGGCGATCAATGACATGGCAAGTCAATTGGATGGCGACGGGATCGGCATCGTGGCATTCGCGGGCAGCGCTTTTCTCGTCTGTCCGCTGACGCTCGACTATGGCGCTTTCCAACAGTCATTGGACGCGATCGATGTTTACACGATTCCGCTGGGGGGCACCAACATATCGAGTGCCATACAAGCCGCGCGCGCGGCGCTTCGCCAGCGTCCTGGAAGCGACAAAATCCTGATACTGGTCACGGATGGCGAGAATCTCGCAGGGGACGCCTTAACCGCAGCCCAGGAAGCAGCGAAACTGGACGGCCTCAAAATCTACACGGTCGGCATCGGTACCGCGGAAGGTGATCTGATCCCCTTACCGTCCGGCCTGGGGAGCGACTTTGTCAAGGATGACACGGGCGCCTTGGTAGAATCGCATCTCGACGAGGGAGGATTGAAAGCTATCGCCTCTGCCACGGGCGGCGCCTACGTGCACCTCGGAGGCCAGGGTGAGGACTTTGAAGCGTTTTTGAAAACAGTATTCGGCGCGGTGTCGAAGCATGACCTGGTTTTTAGACAGCAGAAAATTTACACACAGCGCTACCAATGGCCGCTTGCAGCATCCTTGAGTTTGTTGTTGGCTAGCCTCATGGTGGGCACACGTCGCTCCGGCCGCCGGCGAACGGCAGCAGTATCTCACGCGGTCGCCATGTTGGCCGTCATCGGAGCACTGGTCACTCCGATGCGTTCCGAGAGCGCCGATCAAACCAACACCACTGGCGGAACGGCCAGTGCCGGGGCGCCAGTCGTGGAATACAACGTGGGTACGTCTGCGTATCGAGCTGGAAAGTTTCCCCAGGCAACCCAGGCCTTCCAAAAATCGATTCAGGCCGCACCCGCGAGCGACGCAAAGCGCTTGTTAGATCAGGAGGATGCTTACTACAACCTCGGCAATACGCTGTATCGCGCGGGTCAGCAGCTCGAAAAGTCCGCTCCGCAGGAGGCGATCCAAAAATGGACCGATGCGGTCAAAGCGTACGAGACAGCGTTGCAGCTGCGCGGTGATGACGCCGACAGCAAATACAACCGCGACTTCGTCAAGCGGAAGATCGACGCACTCCGGCAGCCCCCCGATCAAGGTGGGGGTGGGGGCGGTGGCCAAGGTGGAGGCAATGGCCAGGCCGGCAGCCAGGGACAAGGTCAGCAGCAGGGCCGCGGTCAGGGGCAGGGACCTCCTCCCCCACAAGGACAACCTCCACCGCAGGGGCAGCCATCCCGGTCACCGCCTCAAAACTCCGGTAATGACTCACCGCCACCGCCGCCGGGTCAGCATGCCGCCCAGCCGCCGAACACCCCGGCGCCGGCGGAAGATCGATCGTCCCCCAATGCATCACAGGGAACACCCAATGAAGGGCCCCCGGCAGAAAGTCAGCGCGCGCCCGGGCAAATGAGCGTGGCGGAAGCCCGCGAGCTGTTGGACTCCGCCAAGTCGGACGAGCACCACTCGCTCCTCGTGCCAGCCGGCCCGCGGGCTCCCGACTCTGCGCCGGACAAACCATTCAAGAATTGGTGATGCGAACCTAAGCCTATGCATTGGAGCAAGGTGGTAGTCGCAATCCTGGGCCTTCTTGCGCCGATCGCGGTCGCGAACGCGTTGGCGATGGCGGACGGGATGGCGGACCCCGCGCTAGCCTATGAAACCCTGGAACCCTCGCGGATCAGACTGGGCGATTCGGCGCTGATCCGAGTGACGAGCCTGGACGGTTACCTGAGAAGCGTACCGTTGCCGACCGTCCCCGGACTCACATTCGAGATACTGGGACGATCGCAGGGTCTCGAGCTCGTCAACGGTAAGTCGATCCCTTCGACGTACATCCTGATCCGTGTTACGCCGCAATTCGTAGGTCTATTCAGCATTCCGGGGCTCACACCGACCTCGCATTCTCTCGGACTCGAGGTTGTCAACGGCGATGAGCCCAATCCCTACGCCTTGCACAGTCACAATCAATTCCCGCAACCGCTGAAGGTATCGCCCGCTCCGATTCCGAAAGGCATTCAGCTGAAAGCCGGCGGTGCAGCTTTCGTCCAACTGATCATTCCCTCACGCGCCGTCTATGTGGGCGAAAGCGTGCCGGTCGATATCGAAGTGGGCTTACGCCCGGGAATCGTCACGTCGATGAATGGCCTGCCTGTGCTCAATGGGGGTGACTTCACCCTCAACAATCTCTCAAAACAACCCAAACGCCACGAGCAGGTCATCGAAGGCAGCCCCTTCGTGGTCATGACCTGGCACAGCGTGCTCGCAGCGGTGAAGCCGGGTGATTTTTCCTTGTCGGCGGAAACGCCGCTCAGCGTAAAAATCAACACTCACTCGGCCGAGGATATTGCGATCGCGGCCAGGATGGGCTGGCCATTCCTGCAAAGTATGTACAACGGAATCGTTCCAAAGGACATCACGATCGCGAGCCCCTCATCCGAGCTGAAGGTCTTGCCACTGCCCACGCAGGAGCAACCCAAGGATTTCAGCGGAGCCGTCGGCGACTTCCAGGTATCGAGCGACATTTCACCCGTCCACGTCGCGGCGGGGGATCCGCTCACTCTTCGCCTGCACATCAGCGGCGTCGGGAACTTCGATCGCGTCGATTCAACGATGCTCGATCGTCTCGATCGTTGGAAAACCTACCCCGCGAAATCCTCCTTTAAACCGAGCGACGCGGTCGGATACAAAGGCGAGAAGGTATTCGAGCAGCCGCTGATTGCGGCGCTTCCCGGCGAGCAGACGCTTCCCGGGCTCGAGTTCAGTTATTTCAATCCAAACACGCAACATTACGAGCGCGCCCACACACAGCCAATCAAAGTGATGGTCGCCGCCTCGCTGGCCGATAGCTCACTCAGTGCGCTGGCCGGGGTCCAGAGCCTCAACGGCGCGCCCCCGAGTCAATCCGCCTTGGGTCTGCGCCCCGACCACCCGCGGCCGCAAAGCTCAGTGAGCGACATGAGACCGCTCTACTTCCAGGCCCCGTTTCTGGCTGTTCCGGCAACACTTGCCTTGATTCTGGCGGGGAGTTGGCTCGCTGTGCGCCCCAACCCCGCGCGCGCTACCTCGAAATCAGCCGAGCGTGCGCTCGCACAGTTGGACGCGGCGGCGCAATCCGGTGATTCTTCCTCTTTCTTCGAAGTGGCGCGAACAGCACTCCTGCAAACATTCGCCGCGCGGTGGCAGATATCTACCGATCGAATCACTGTAGCGGAGCTCAAGGCGCGTCTGGGCCCAGCCGGCGAGGACATCGAAAGGCTTTGCGCGCTCGCCGACGAAGCAAAGTATTCAGACTACGAGTCGGGGAGCACGGATTTTCAGCGTTGGCTCAGACTGATTCGCGGCCACCTCACAGGCGAGAGGCAGTAAATGCGCACGCCAACGATAGCGATGCTGATCGTAGGTCTCGCACTTTGGTGCGGGCAAACGCTCGCGCAGCCATCGCAGCCGCTGTACTCGGCAGATGGCCTTTACAACTTGGCTAACTCATACGCACGGGCCGGAAAGCCGGGATTGGCAGTGCTCAACTATGAGCGCGCCTCGCTGCTGGCGCCCGATGACCCAGACATCAATGCAAATCTGCAGTATGTCCGTGCCTCCGCACATGTGCCCACCGAGCCGCGCACCCGTTTCGCGCGAATTGCCCAAGCCACAAACCCTACCTTGGCGGCTTGGATCGGCGTCCTGGGAATTGCTCTTGTCGGGGTAGGACTGCTGGCGAGAAAGCGCGCGCGGCGACTTCAATGGCTTTGGGCCGGCGGAATTCTGGTTGGCCTCGCATTGATTGCTCTGACCCTGTCCAACGCGATGCTGCTGTGGCCGCGGATGCACGAGGCGGTCGTCCTCATCAACCATACGCCGGCGCGCGTATCCCCAGTGCCAATGAGCGACGCGGCATTTGTATTGCGGGAAGCGGAGACTGTCACGGTGACAGCGGAGCACGAGGATTTCATCCTCATTCGCACTCGCGGCGGCCTCTCAGGGTGGGTCGCTCGTGCAAATCTCGGCACGGTCGTGCCGCAAGTCAGCGCGATGAAATAGGTCATGCGCTGCTGGGATCCGGCGGCTGGCTCTTGCCGACTACTTAAATCGTGCCGAGATCCTTTTGGCGCAATTGGAACGCCACAACGCGTAACTGCCTGATTTACACCAATCGCGTCATCATCCGATCCCAGTCGATGCCGACGCTGGGGACGGCACTGAGGAGTGTTTGCCCTTTCAGCTCCTGATAGAATGGACGTCCGTATCGACCGTCTTCGAGCCGGTAGATGGCCAACGTTCGATCTGTGGGGTGTATCAGCCAGACCTCGGAGACGCCGGCACGCTCGTAGAGAGGTATTTTGACGCTCTGATCGTAGCTGGCGGTGCTGGGCGAGAGGACCTCTGCGAGCCAGTCAGGGGCGCCTCGCACTCCGCGTTCGTCAGTTTTGCCGCGATCGCAGACGATGAAAACGTCGGGCTGAACCACAGTCTCGATCTTGTCGTCAGTCTCGTCAGACCTTGGCAACCGGACGTCAAACGGGGCGACATACACGCAACAGGACCTACCTTCCAGCGCACAGCGGAGCTGGTAGTAAAGCTCGACGACCAGTTCCTGGTGGGTTCGTGAAGGTGATGGCGGTTCCCTGACATAGGCGACGCCGTCGATTATTTCGTCGCCATAATCACGGGACCACTCAAGGTAGTCGCCGTAAGTATGACGCTGGGTATCGCGCTGGGTGACTGACATGGGTACTCCTTATACGGACGCCGGCTGATTGGGACGAGCGGCCGGCCGGCCATTATTCCGCAGGTTCTGAATTACTGACGAGCGACTCGAGTCAGTTGCCAACGTATCGGACTCAACTCCCGGAGTGAAGCCTCAATACTTGCCCAATAGGGGCAATTACTGAAAGGCGAGCGCCTTGCCGTTCGTATCAGGATTCACGAAGAACGGCAGCGCGCTTGGCCTCGTCCCAGAGCCAACCGGCGACACCGGGCTCAACGTGCACTCCGCCCACCCATCGCGAGGGTGGCCGTAGCGAAAGCCAGTCGCGCTCGCCCCGCAGGACGGCGCGCCCGAGATCGGTAATCGCCAGCAGCTGAAGGAATTCTCCCGGGGCCTCAACAAAGGTCCCTCCGGGTGACTCGGGAATGCGGATGAAAGTGAGCGCGCCATGGCGTGTACTCAGGGCCCACTGCTGAATCGGGGCGTCATGATCTTACTGAGCAGATCGGGCCGCTTCGGGTTTCGCACCAGATGCGGGTATCGCAGTCCATCGTGGTAGCTCACCGCAAGTGTACGCACGGTGTCGCCCGATTCGACGATGAGCTCGATCTGCTGTGAGGATTTCTCGGCGCTGACGATGGCATTGTGGGCGGCGCCGATAGTCCATTTGTGTCCGTCAATCGCGAGCAGTCGCATCGCCGGTGCGATTCCCGCCGCAAACGCGGGCGAACCGCCCTCGACATCAACGACCTCGCCATCTGACTTTACCCGCAGCCCGAGGGATAGACTCAAATCGTCCGCCTCATCGACGACCTCGCGCGCCGTCTGGAATTCGTTGGGCGTGTCGTCGTACGTAAGCGTCCAGCCACTCATGTCAATTCCATCTAGCGGCGCATGTCCGTTAATCGCATCGACCCGAGCGCCCAGGAATCCCTCCCAGTCGAGTAACGCGACCGCGTGCAGCGCCTTCACTAGGTCGGTGCGCGTGTACGGTTTCACGGTTGGCGTGTCGACGGGACCGGCAAAGAAGTCATGGCAGAAATCATCGAGCGAGCGCTGGTTCTGAGTGGCCTGGCGGATGAGCGCATCGGCTTCCAGCCAGACCAGCAGCATCTCGTCGTAGTAATCGCGCCCACGCCGGCTCATGGCCCATTCGCCTGGGGCGCCGTTGAACCCCGGGAGACCGGTGGCCGTATCTGCGAGGCTTCGCCAGGTCCTTCCGGACCGAGCCGCGTCCATGTGTGCCGCGATCCAGGCGACGTAGGCGCGGGCCTGCTCGGGAGAGACCAATCCGCTGCGGGCTCGGAGTACGAAGTCACCGAGATACCGCGTCATGCCTTCGTACATCCACAACAGATCATCGGCCATCGGCTGCTGGTAGTTGCGAGTTGCAAGGCCGATCGGCCGCCGATACTTCCCATTCCAGGAATGCACGTATTCATGCGGTTCGGTACGTCCACCTTCGAGCAAACGCTGCGGGTTGGTGAACAGGCTTTCAGCGTTGCGAATGTCGGTCGATTCGTGGTGCTCGAGCCCGTCCTTGGCGAGCGTGTCGCCGAGTGCGACCAGCCAAACGTATTCACGATAGTGACCCGGCCCCAGAAGACCAGAGGCCTCGGCGACGACACGGCGCATGCCCGCGACAGTCGCATCGCTGACCGCGAGATCGGCCGCCGCATCGGCGGCAATGCTCATCCTCGTAGCGCCGGCGCCCTCTGTGATCGGAATCGTGCGAAAGAACTCGCCGGTAAGCAATGGCGAGTCGAGCAAGGTGTAGAGCGAAGTCTGCGGCAGGGAAATGCGCTCGCCGTCGACGCTCAGGGGCCGAAGCGCGCAGTCGAACTTCCAGCCTGACGGTATCAGCACGCTGGCCTTGACCTCAATCGCACCGGCGGCGGCATCGCGCGGATACAGCACATATTGATTGAATGGCAGAACCAACAAATGCGGCGTCGCATTCGGCGTTTGACCGTAACCGTCGCCGAACGATTTGGGAGGCGAGAGATGGTCGAACCGAGCCTCCAAAACGTGAACGCCGGTTGGAATATCGAGCTGAAATGAGAACGGTTCGAGCGGATCGCGCCGCCAGGCAAGGACCTTGCCGCCGACATAGAACTGCAGCGACACGATCTGCGTAAGCGGGCCATCCGCCGCATGCTCGCCAGGAATCCACTTTGGGTAAGCCAACGTGAGTGGTCCCGGCCGCACGGGTATGCTCAGACGCACGTGCTGAATCCCCTGCCTCACATCGCGCGCGTCCACCTCGAGCGTGAGCGCGGACGGACTCGCCGCCGTGCTCGTGCGCGTCATCAGGAGCACGACAATGATGCTTGCCAGGCCTCGGATACCAAGACTCATTCGACCTCCCAGCTGCAGACCTGTTGTGTATGTTTTGGATGCTATCCTCTCACACTTTCACCTCCGCCACCGATCGCCCGCGCCCAGATCCCTTCGTGGATGCCAACGCAGCGCGCGGGCCAGAGCCCTCGCCAAATGATGCTGATGAGTGCTGCCTGAGCGCCGGTCAGCCGACGCTGACCGGGCCAGTGGAAATGCCGCGTGTTACGGAGAGGTGATCTGCCACGTCACCGTGTTCCAGAGCGGTCCGTAGTCGTTCGGGCCGCTGGTCTGACCAACTTCCTGCAGCAGAATGTTGTAGGTGCCTGTCGTACTCGCCTTGAATACCGTGTACCCACCGCCCGTATAGTTATTCACGTTGGTGCACGGCGTGCAGGTGGCCGCCATCGCAATGTTGGCGATGACCGTGCCCGAGGGATCGATCACCACGCCCTGGTCCCCGGGAAGAGTGCCGTTTATTTCGCTTATCGTCAGTGTGTACTGCTGTCCCGCCACCAGGCTGACCGGCATCATGATGCTTTGTCCCGGATAGAAGGAGCCCGTGTTCACGGTTCCGCCGTTAACGACCAGCCCGTTGGACATCACGGGGCTGGTCACGGTGAACGTCACGGAGCCCGAGCCCGCAGTTGAGGAATAAAAGACGGTATACATGCCGGCAGCACTGGCCGCCACAGGACCCAGGTTGATGACGGTGTTGCCAAAGCAACCCACAATCGTGCCCGGCGCGTTGCACTCCATGGCACCCAGCCCTCCGCCAGGCGGAACCGCGACGGTTGTAACAGCGACGGTGTTGAAATTTGGATCCTGGACGCGGATCTGCATGCCGGAGACGTTAGTTCCTTGGTTTTGCATGGTGATAGCGACATACTCTCCGGGAGTTGCGGGGAACATGAACTGGCCCCCTTGGCCCGTGCCCGGCATGTTTACGGTGGTCTGGGTGATATATCCGGGCGAATTCTGGGCTTGCACGGCGGGAGAGGCTGTGAGAACGGCTGTGGCCGTCAGAACGCAAAGGACTACTGCTCGACGCATGAGACACCACCTGTGGTTGCGAGGCAATGGAAGTCAGCCCGATGCGCTGACCTGTTTGATAAAATGGTGCTGAAAACGAGTTGGTGCGGCCCGACGGGCACGGCCATACTCCGTGAGCGGACATTGGGAAGCCGATGGCGGAAGTAGCGCTGACGAGGCCAATCCGGCGTCTAACGCATACTGTTCAGCAAGGTGCGTGAGGATACTTGGCTGCCGGCGCAAACGAGCCGCTGGCTCGGGCGGACTCCGACATTGAGAGTTCGTCGCTTCCATGCGCAACTTGTCCTTGATCGAATCCCTTCGAGTGAGCTCGGCAGCTAGTTGATTTCAACCCACCATGCCGACAGCTCTGATTCAGTGTACGTGACGAGACAGCGGACGGTCAATCCAACCGTGCCATTCTCGCCAGGCCGCGATCGCAACACCGCGTGTCGCGTTTGGCCGGAACAAGGATGAGACGAAGGGCGCGATTTACCGCGTCAGCGGCGGGGTGCATCAGCGGCCGCCGCGGAAGCGAGTCGGCGGCGGCTTCGGGTAGATAGTGAGCAGTCGGTCCGGCCGGCGAAACGCCAACTCGGCCGGTTGACCCCGAATTATTTCAACTTGGAGGTAATTCCCGAGCGCGAAGCGGCAAGCCACCATGTTTGTACTGACGAGGCGGACCGAAACATCCGCTGTACACCGCGAAGAGATCCACGCGAATTGAGTCGACGAATTTGACTGAATAACACAGGAAGACGGGAAGTCACATTCGAGAGCTCACAACAAAATGGGGAGCTCGAATACTAAAGAGCACGGCGCATTCCCCGCCGTCGGATGCGGATCTGCCCACAGGCGCGTCCGTTCGAGCCGAAGGGGTCAGCCAGCGAAATTCCGGCGGCCGCTGAAACGGGTCGGGGCGAAGCAAGTTGCGCGGCACGGTCGGAGTACTTCGGACACGCACAACTGGTCAACACTTTGAGCCCCATGGCGTCGTCCCCGCCCCGGGATGGATTGCACCGGAGCGGTGCAATCCATCCGCCGGCAGCAGATCGGCGCCGGTCGTGTGCTTGGGCGACTGTCTCCAACAGGGTACCTGGTGACGAATCGGTTCAAGAACGGGACGTGTCTGTACAAGTCCGGCCTGGCCGAGAATGAAACAACCCGAATAACTTGACTAACGTGCTTGAACGCGGTTGGAATACAACGTGGCAACGCCGCAAATGACCGATGGAGGATGCTCCATTGCAGCGCTGCTTTCTTCATTGCGCAACGACGTAAACTAAACAACGAGAGTTCCACGCGCGTGTAGCAAGAGTCGCTGTCGCTGTTATGCGACATGACGTGAGCTTCCGATCGGCGCTCTCAATCGTTCTCTTTCCTCGGAACGTCTGGAGTTAGCTCGTGTCAGGTGGATTCCGGTTTCAAGTCGTATTGCCCGTGGCGATTGTGGCGCTGGTGCTGGTGAGCCTGGGCGCAGTGGGGTTCTCGTTCTGGACCACACAACATGAGGAGTCGCGGGTGCGCCAGCAGGTGGCGGACAATGTGACCTCGATCCAGGAGGTGTTTGTCACGACCGCATCGCTCATGGAAGACCGCACTCGCTCCGGGATGGCCTTGCTCCAGGACCAGATCAACGCCCGCGGCGGAGCCGAGAGGGGCCCGCCGGTGACGGTGGGCGACAAGACCGTCAGGGACATCGTTGTCGGCGGGAGAGGTCAGGCCGGGAACTTCGAAATGGTCGACTACGTAACTCGTATGAACAAGGGTACGGCGACGATTTTCACCAGGGATGGTGATCGTTTCGTCCGGGTCTCCACCAATGTCATGAAAGACAATGGCAAGCGCGCCGTTGGCACGGAGCTGAATAATACGACAAAGGCCTACGCGGCTTTGATCAAGGACGTGCCGTTCTATGGTGTCGTCGATATTCTTGGCAATCCCTTCTTTACGGGCTACGAACCGCTCTATAGCAAGAGCGGCGACTACATCGGCATCACCTATGTCGGCTACAAGGCTGAACTTCCGGTGCTGAAGGAAGCCTTGGACCGTTCGCATCTCCTCCAAAGCGGGTTCGTCGCCGTCGTCGATGACAAAACAGTGCGCTACCTCCCCTCTTGGACTACTGCGGAACAGGTGCAGCAGCACATCGACAACAAGGACGGCTCCTGGGTGATCAACCGCACGCCACTGGTGGGATGGGGTCTGATGATCGTGTCTGCGTATCCGATCGATGAGCTACGCAGCGTCAGCCGCGCGGTCGGCTATGGAGTAGGCCTGGCCGGAATTCTCATTGGAGCCGCCATCTCACTGACGCTGTTCCTCTTGCTGGACCGGAAGGTCCTGCAGCTGCTCGGCGGCGAGCCGCGGACAGCGGCCGAATACATGAAGAAGATCGCTGACGGCGACTTGGCCGTCAACATCGGAGTCATCGGCAAACGCGAGGACAGTCTGATGTCGTCCCTGAAGCTGATGCAACTCAAGCTCAAGAACCTGGTGTCAGCCGTCAGCGGCGGCGCGGCTGAGGTCAACGAGCAATCCCGCAAGTTCGACACGGCCTACGCAGCGTTCCAGCGCGGCCCGGACGAAGTCTCTTCCCAGGAGCTGTTGCGACAGACCAAAGGCATCAGCCGAACACTTTCGCTACTGGAGAAGTCGATCGGGCGCTTCAAGCTTTCGCACTAGACGCTGGCTGAAGGATAGGGCAGCAGCGACAGTCTGCGGGCTTGCGAAGCAGCCTGCGCTGGCGGGCGGTGTTTCAGCAGCCGGCTAGTCGGCGGTTGCGTTGATTTCGCGCACGCAGTCGATGAGTTTCGGAAGGCGCTCGCGGTGGCGCTCCTGGACGTCGGCGCCGATCAGAATCAATACTTTCTGCAGAGCGGCCACATCTGCGCAGCGCTCGATAGCGTCCATGAGTTGCTGGGCTCGCGCGCCGAATTGATCCAAGCAAAACTCCGACAGCGCGAAGCGCGCTTGGGCGAGCGAGACGCCCCCCTCGAGCCATAACGGGTCCGTGGCTACGCCACGCGAGGGCTGAGAAAGCATCGCGCCGCGAGGCACAACAGCACGGGCTGGCACAGCCGGCGTGCTGCCCACTGGCGCGCCTTGAGCCGCACGCTTTGTTGGCTCCAGGGGAGGCGGGCGCGCGGCGGGCGCCGGGGCTGTTGCCGTCGGAGCAGAGCTTTCTGCGGCGGTCTCATTGACCTCTCGCACACAGGCTACGAGCGTAGACACGCGGTCCGGGAAGCGGCTGCGGACTTCGTCGCGTATGGTGTTCAGCACTTCCTGCAGCTGATTGCCATGGACGCAGAAATCGATCAAATCCGCCAGGTACTGGCCATCGGCCCCGAAATTGTTCAGGCAGAAGTTGGACAGTGTAAAGCGCGCATGACTCAGCGAAATGCCCGCTTTCAGGCGCACGTCGTCAAAATACCGGTTGTTGGACTCGACCACGATTCGGCACCACAGTTCTCTTAACGAGGGTCGCGCCGGTCGGCCGAAGACTCCCCGGCGTTCTACCTCTGCGCGTACTTCGGCGCCGAATCCATCGCCTGAAAACCCATGTCCGTGTCGATCAACTGCGCAAGGCAGATACTGATAACCCTCCGCTGCAACAGAAGTTTTATAGCAGAGCAGAGGTATTCGCAACTACCGTGTGGCCCAACATCGTCTCGCGTGGTGCACTATCGACCCGCGGTATCCATGCAAATCAGGGCGTTATCCTGCGGAAAATGCATGGGAAGCGGCGTTAGGAAGGTGTTCCGCGCGAGCGCTTTCGGCGGTTCGCACGCCTGGCAGAATTTATCGGCAGTTTCCGTTTTCACTGGTGTGAGCTCATTGTCGAAGGCATCGGTCCGCGTGATGCCCGTTGCAATTGTCACAGCCCGAAACGCCTTCATTTCGATTCGACCGACCGTACCCCCGGCTTGATGAGCGCTCCGACCGGCACCAGTACACAGCCAATCATGAACGGAATGAGCCCGACCGCCCAGTCGCCGCGATCACCGATCTCGAGCAGCATTCCGCCAAGGCCGGCGCCGACTGCCATCATGATCAGCCCTCCGGCGATCCAGCCCCTCCGGTCCTGACGCGCCCGGTTCGCCGCTCGACGGGCGTCCTCCTCGCGCAGGAATTCAAGCACTCTCAGTGCGTTCTCGCCAGGATTCTGCGCAAGTGCCTGCAAGAGTGCGAGCCGCTCCCGAGCCTGGCGCTCGCGCAACGGTACGGATACCCACACGACGGTTGCCATGCCTGAGGCGCATCCGAAAGGTATTGGGAGATCGGATCCTCAACCCTGAGCTTCCCTTGTTCGGCGAGACGCAAGACACTCGCAGCGGTGAATTGCTTTGTCACCGATCCGAGCCGATATCGGGTAGCTGGCGAGTTTGCTATGCCCCACTCGAGGTTGGCTTTACCGTATCCGAGATTCAGCAACACGCGACCATCGCGAGCTATGAGGACGGCGCCGGCAAATGTCCCCGCGGACGTCTGCGCCTCAATCGCCCGTTCAATTCTTGGAATCTCATTTGGGAATGCGATCGCCGACATGGCCAGCAGTGGCGTTGCGAGGACATTCAGATAGCGGATCACGTTCGCCCCGCGGTAAGGTTGTGACGTGGACTAGGACAGAGCCTATTCGAAAGCGTTCAACGCGAATACGCAGTACGGAATCGCTTAGCAGCCGCCGATCCGGATATAACTCCGGATGAACTACAGGTGGCCCTGGATCGCGGCCGACGCCTCCCGCCTAAAGGCTGGACACGACTAGTCGGTGCTTGTCCGAAAGGGCAGATGTGTCGCAGACGACACACACTCAGCCGGTCTCGCGGGCCGCGCGGGGACGGTTGCAGTGATCGGGAGAATTTCCCGAAAGCATTGAGAGAAAATCCACCAGCAGCCGGGCGATCAGGTCGTCATCTCCCGGTCGCGTGTGACTTCAGCCCGCTCAACTCAGGGATACGCCCATGCTTCGATTCGCCTTCAACGCGTTTAACTCAAGGTGGACGACCCTGTTCACGTGCTTCTGCCTATTCGGCGCAGCCTCGACGAACGCTGAAGATGACAAGACTAAGGCGAACCCTGCTGAGGCCCTGGAACTCCCGACAGTCGAGATCGTCGGTACGACGCCGTTGCCGGGCCTCGGCACTCCGACGCGGGACGTGCCGGCAAACGTCCAGATATACACGAGCAAAGACCTGGCCGGCCAACGCCAAACGAACGTCACGGACTACCTGGAACAGAATCCCTCCGGAATTGCCACGAATGCCGCGCAAGGCAATCCATTTCAACCCGACATCAGTTTCCGCGGCTTCAGCGCCTCTCCCCTGCTCGGTACGCCGCAGGGCGTGTCGATCTTTCAGGACGGTGTGCGGGTCAATGAGCCCTTCGGCGACGTGGTCAATTGGGATCTGATTCCCCAATCGGCCATCGCCAGTATCCAGCTCATACCGGGGTCGAATCCCGCTTTCGGCCTGAACACCCTGGGCGGCGCGGTGGCGATCTACACCAAGAGCGGCGCCCAATATCGCGGAGGGGGGGTCGAAGTCTCCGGCGGCTCATTCGCTCGCCGGAACGCAGAATTTGAATGGGGTGGCTCGAGCGGACCGATCGACTACTTCCTCACGGGCAACATCTACGACGACGGCGGCTGGGCGCAACACAACCCAAGCAAAGTGCGGCAGTACTTCGGCAAGGTCGGCTGGCAGACGGAAAGAAGCGACCTCGATCTGAGCTTTACGGGAGCGGATAACACGCTACAGGGAACGCAGACTCTGCCGCTGTCTTTCTTCGATGACATCCGGCAGGCATACACGTTCCCGGACCAAAATCACAACAAACTCGCATTCGTGACGGCGAAGGGCAGCCACTTTCTGTCCGACAACGCTCTGCTCGGCGGAAATTTCTACTATCGCCACTACGAGAACGGCAATGTCAGCAGCAACGTCAGTGACGACTTCGAGGGTGACGGGATACAGGCAACCAACGACGCAGCAGATGTCGATCAGAACGGGTATGGTGGGGGCATTCAGCTCGTCCTGACCAGTCACCCGGCCGGACTCAAGAATCAGCTGACGCTGGGCGCCACAGGTGATGCTGCCAGCGCTCGATTCACCCAAACCTCTCAGGACGCCGAATTCACTGCCGATCGAAACACGGTGGGTATCGATGATTTTGCATTGCAGACGGACGCTGATACCCGCACTCACTACTACGGCGCGTTCATCGCAGATACCTTCAACCTGAATTCAGTGTGGACCCTGACCGCTTCGGGTCGTTACAACTACGCACGCGTTCGTATCGCAGACCGCACCGCAGAGGCGCCTTTATTGAATGGGGAGAACTCCTTCTCGCGCTTCAATCCTGCCGTTGGCGTCAATTTCAACCCGACCCAAACTCTGACAGCCTATGCGAGTTACAATGAGGGTGTACGCGCACCAACCGCCATCGAGCTGACCTGCGCTGACCCTGACGCTCCCTGCAAACTGCCAAATGATTTCCTCGCGGACCCTCCCCTGCATGAGGTAGTCTCGAAAACGGTCGAGGTGGGTGGCCGTGGCGTCTTGGGAAAGATTGTGCGGTGGAGCGCCTCGGTCTATCGCACGCGACTGGAGAATGACATCGAGTTCATCAGCTCTGGTGCCGGTGCCACAAACGCGGGCTATTTCGCGAACGTGGGTAACACGCGCCGACAGGGCGTCGAACTTGGACTCGAGACGCCCCTGAAGCCCGTAACGCTTGCGGTCCGCTACACTTTCCTGGACGCTACCTTCCAGTCGTCCTTTGCGGAGCGCAGTCCATCAAACTCCAGCGCCAATGAGAGCGGTGTCGTGCAGGTTGCGCCTGGAAATCGCATTCCTGCCAATCCGCGGCATGTTTTTAAAATCCGCGCGGATTGGGAAGTGACTTCCCAACTGTTCATCGGTGCAAACCTGCTGACCAGCGCGGGTTCATATGCTCGCGGCGACGAGGACAATCAGGACATCAACGGTCAACTTCCCGGTTACACACTCCTGAATCTCGACGGCCGTTTCCTCGCCTCAAAGAACTTCGAAGTGTTTGCGCGGGTGAACAATGTATTCGATCGCCGCTACTCGAACTTCGGTGTTGTAGGAGAAAACTTCTTCACCGGCCCGGGAAAGACGTTCGGGCCGGCCGTGGGAATCGACCCGGTCAACGAACAATTCCGCGGGCCCGGCGCACCCCGTGGCGCCTGGGTCGGCGCGAGATACTCTTTCGGTGGCCAGGGATCCGGCAACTCCAGCGACCGCGACTGAATCCTCAGGACAGAGGACTAGCTGCAGGACTGTGCTGCCGACGCGCGGGCCGCAATTAGGAATTCCAGCTCATCGGCTGGAATTGCCGGACTGTGGAGATAGCCTTGAGCTTGTTCGCAACCGAGAGCGTCGAGTACTTGGAGTTGCTGTATGGTCTCGACGCCTTCTGCAATCGTGCGCAGGCCGTAGGCTCTCGCCAACGCCATGATCGTTGACACGACGACCTGGCTGTGTGGCTGTTCGCTCAGTTGACTAATGAATGTCCGGTCGATTTTCAAGCTGTCAACGGGGAATTCAGACAAGCGACTGGCGGAGGAGTCGAGCATGCCGAAGTCATCAATCGCTATGCGCACACCCTCTGCGCGCAAGAGTTTCAGCGTTCGTTGAAGATCTCCAGTGTCTTCGAGGAGAGCACTCTCGGTGATTTCGATGTCGATGCCTGGCCGGCTGCGGGCCAACCGAACGGTGTCGAGGAAGTAGCGGACGAAGTCCTTGCGGCCGAGTTCCGTAGGGGACGTGTTCACGGCGACACGGATGTTCGGCAAACCGATGCTGAGCCAGTGCGCACTGTCGCGAATGACTTGGGAAAGTACCCACTCGCCCACGGGGACGATGAGCCCGCTATGTTCGAGCGTCGGCAGAAAAACACCTGCCGCAGTCAGTTTCCCCTCCGGATCGCGCCAGCGAAGAAGCGCTTCGACCGAAACGATCCGGCCGCTGACCCGTTCGATTAGGGGTTGATAGTGAACCTCGAACTCCTGGTACTTGAGGGCAAGACGCAGGCGTTGCTCCAGCGTTCGCTGGTCCGAGACGATCGCGGTCGGGGTGCTTACTCGGTGCGGTCGCGCTTCGGGGTGTTCGCGGATCCTGTCCACCGCCGCCTCGGCGAATTTCAGGAGAGTCTCGGCGTCAAGACCGTGGATGGGGGAACGCGCCAGACCGCACTTCACTGTAACTTCAATCGTGCAGCCGCCGATCGTGAACGGGTGGCCAAATACCGCGGTGGCAGAATCGTCAACCGTGCCACTGAGATGACGGTGTTCCTCAAAGACGGCGACAAATGTGCCGTCGCCTGAGTAAGCAAGGTTATCGCTGCCGCCGAAGCGACGCTTCAGGCGCTCGGCTATGCCTTGGAGGAGATGGTCACCAACGTAGCGGCCATGGGTATCGTTGATATCGCGCAGGCGCTCGATGTTAAAGACGATAACGGTTGTGCCAGTGTCTTGTTTTGTGCGACCGCGCAATAGTCGGTGCAGATGTTTGCAGAAGGACTCGCGCTTCGGGAGGCCAGTCAGTGGGTCAAATGGGCGGTGCACCCGGTCTTTGGAAGCCTCGGGGATCGTCCGCGCGCTGGGCTGTGTGATGACGCGCGCGACGGCCGGAACGAGGCGCGTCAGGTCACCCTTCGAGACATAGTCTGCTGCGCCGCGCTCAAGTGCTTCCGTTGCGCGCTTCTCCCCTATGGTTCCGGAAACAAAAATGAATGGCACGCCCGGTGCTTCGTTTACGGCGAGCTCGAGGGCAGAAAGGCCGTCAAACTGCGGCAGAGTGAAATCGGAGAGAATCAAGTCAGGAGCAAATTCGCGTAACTCGGTGCTGAAGTCGGTTGCGGTTTCGACCCGACGCCAGGTGCAGGGATACCCGCCGCGGGCAATTTGTAACGCGCTGAGCTCGGCGTCGGACCGTTGATCATCGACAATTAGTAGGCGCAGCGGACGTTCCATTGCGTATGACCCCTGTGCGGACTGCGGGTGCAACACCGCTTTTCGGGCGTCGAGCGTGGAGCGACCACAACCGATGTGGCGAGACCGAAGTCTCAGCTTTGGCCCCTCGATTCTGCCGATGTTTGAAATCTGTGACGTGCTATGTTGTTGCAGTGCGCACGTTCTTGTGGACGAAATGTTTTGTGCCGTTGCCCATCGGCGTCTAAGAGGTCTCAGAATGACAGTCTCGCGGTGACGTGTTTCGAGACCGGCCGGACGCTCTACTGGCTGATCTGCTGCAGGGCGCCCACCCAGTTCTCGACATGGTAGGCCATCGCGAGCTTCCCATCTTTGGCGGTGAAGACGTCGATCGACATCGTCTTGAATCTCTTGCCGGTCGGCTTTGCGCCCCACAACTCGCCAGTGGGTGTTCCGCTCGCTTCGCCACGCACCACGATTTGGTCACGGATCGTCAGCAAATCCTTGATCGTCCAGCGCAAGTCGGGGACCGCCGAACCGATCAACTTGAAAACATCGGCAAGCTGATCGCGGTTGAGCCAGTCCTCATTGGTCGAATACGACTTGTAGTCCGGGTGGCAGGCCTTGGCCAACAAAGCAGCAACATCCTTGCTCGCCGGCTGATTCAAGGCCTCATACAATGGTGTGACGATTGCTCGACCCTCCTCGACTGTCAGTGACGGTGCTGCTGCAGGTGCGGATCGAGGGTCTGGTGTGGCGAATGCGTTGCCAATCATCGGCTGGCCGCTTCGAGATTCCACTTGTGTTGCCTCGTCCTGCAGTACGTCCCAGTGCTCTGCCAGAATGCCATCCTCCATTCTCACAATGTCCGCGGCGACCCAGGCACGTGGCCGACCGTGGCCGGAGAAACGGCCGTGCAAGAGCACGAAGTCGCCATCCGCTACCACGACGGCATTCTCATAACGCAGCGTGTCAGGCAAGGACTTGACGAGATTGAACAGGCCGTCCCGTCCGGGCTCGATGTGCGCGCTGTGCTGAATGTACTTCGCAGACCAGAAACCCGCCGCCGCCTCGTAGTCTCGCTTGTTGAAAAGAGTATCGAAGGCTCTGAGCACGATCTGCTTGTTCTGCGCTGGGGATGCCATGGTTCACCGTAAGGTTTCGTCGGGTTGCACAAGGTCCGGCACACGCTTCAGCGCTGCGGTTCGGACAGCCGCGTCCGGCAGATATAATATGACCGGTCGTCTTGGATTTTCAAGATAAGCCGGCCACTGCTTCCGTAGCCTGGGGGCCGCTCAGAGTGTAATGCTCGAAAATACGACCTTGACAAAGCTCTTGAGGGCTCTCGGGTTCTTTTCGACGCGAGTTCGCAAGATCGCGCCCTCGTAAGCGTCGATCAGAAAGGCAGCCAATTCCTCGGCTTTGAGGTCTTTGCGAATGGATCCTTGCTTCTGTCCTTCCCCGATCGCAGCTGAGATCTCCTCGCACCAGAGCTTCAGCACACCCAGCAGCGCCTCTCGAATATGCGGTGTGTCAGTCGACACCTCGGCCATGAATTTGCCAACCAGACAGCCATCTGCGCATTGAGAGAAATATTCGTTGAGCGCTGCAAAGTGCTTTTTCAAGCGCGTAAGAGCAGGAAGTTCAGAGTTGGTGAGGATGCTTCGATCAGTGGAGCCCTTCCCGTATTCGATTACGATCTGCGCCGCGAGAGCCTCCTTGCTCTTGAAGTGGTTATAAAACGATCCTTTCGGGACACCAGCCGCCTCCGTAATGTCTTGAACGCTGCATGCCGAGAATCCGCGTTCGATGAACAGTTTCGTGCCGGATTCAAAAATGGCGGTGCGCGTGTTTCGGCGGGTCACGGGATTCCTGCGATGCTGTCAGATAAAGACATGATTACGAGTCAAAGCTTTCGGCGGTTCTCTTGTTGGCCCGCTGAATAGGGCGGCGAGGCTTCGTGGTTCCGAGGCCAACAGAAAAAATATTCTATTTGGCTAAAGTTTTCAGCTAAGTGTTGGCACCCGTTTCGGACGTCGCAGGTAAGCTTCTGATTTTCTGCGACATTTTTGTGCCGTCTCGATCCCATCAAGCGTCTCGCCGGCCTCGGTTGCCCGGCATGATTCGTGCTGCTGTGTTTCAGGGCAGGCACGAGCACCCCAGCGTCGCGAGGTACAAGCATGAGACTGCGCAACTCCTCGAGAGTCGGCCTCCTCCTTTTGATGATCAACACGATGCTCGGTTGCGGCAAGCTTGGGATGGGTACCGAGACGCCCGTCGCCGATGCGCCGAGCGACCAGCAGTTGCAGAAGATCAGCTACATGTCAGCCGCTGACTCTGGGCCGAAAGGCCGCAAGGTCTACGGCAACCTGGAGGAAGCCAGGACTTGCGCGGATCTCGAGCTGGCCATGCGCTGGAACAGGCCACCGAATATCGAGGGAGGCCCCTTTCGCAAGAAGTTGGTGTACGTCACCACACAGCTCCCGCATGACCTGCCGAAACAGACGGAGGTGTTCATAGCAGCGCGGATTGAGCGGGGCGAGACCTTGCCATCGGGTGAAACCGGCTGGTTGTTGCGTATGAGGGACGGATCCGTTGTGGAGGCCGTGGAACCGGCCGACATCTGGGAAAAACAGGAACAGGAGTCGCAGCAAGGCAAGGTGGTGGCGCTCGTCAATCCCACGAAGCCGGGACGGGCGTTCTGTGGTCACGGCGTTTACCAGGGCCTGGCCGGCAAGGCTCCCAAACAGAACGCCAACTTTCCCCTAGTAGCCATGCTCTTCAGCATGGACCGTGAAGAGTAGATCGAATCGGCCGATGTCTGTCCAGACTACTGGCGCTTGCTCCACTGGCACCTGTCGATGCACCCTGATCCGCACTTGTACACGCGCGCGGAACACCAACTGTACCGCGACCAGATCGCTCAAAAGCGATGACTGGGGAAATTTCAGACCTTGATGAAGGCGAGCAAGTCTTCGTTAAGCTGGTCCTTCATCGTCGTGCACAGCCCATGCGGAGCGCCCGTATACACCTTGAGCTTTGCATTCGGGATGAGTTTCGCTTGCAGAGCTTCGTGAGGGATGTGCCCTTGCTTTGAGCGCCTCACCGTTGCTGAGGACTGCCCATGGAAAAAACCGACCCCGCTCAAGTTGCCGTCAATCTATCGCCCGAGGATGCGATGGAACTCGAGTTGCTGGACCAGTCGGCAAAAGTCGCGCCTCTTGCCGGCGGCAACGGAGCTACTGTCTGAAAAAGCGCCGCAGGTGACTTTTCCGGTAATACTGATTTTCCCATCGCGACTGCTTGCAATGTCGGTCGCGATCGCTTTGTAACCGCCGATGTGATTGACCCACTGGAGATTACCGTTCTCATCGTACTTCACGAGGTAGGCGTCGCCGGGGTAGTCAGGATAGCTCTGCACCGGTTCGCTGAAGCCCTCCACAGTCTGATCGTGTCCATCATTGCTGTGAAAGGTCGTGGAGGCCTCCATCCAGCCCGTCACATAAACATTGGCATCCAGGTCAACGGCCACTCTGTCTCCGACGGTATTGGGTGAGCCCTGGTTTGACTGGCCCCACAGGAAGTCTCCGCCGGTGTCAAATTTCGCCAGAACCATATGCCAGGTTCCCGGTCCTGAAACTGAATGCAACGTGCCGTTGGACGACGAGAACGTCGTGTCTCCCTGGCTGATGCCGGTCAGATAGACGGATCCTGTAATCAAATCGACGGCCACTCCGTATCCCTGATTGGTTCCGTAAGCCATGCCGGTTTGTACCCAAGCGAGCGCGCCTGACGCGTTGTACTTTGCCGGGAATATCGTGTTCGCAGTGCCCGTCACCGATTGGCTGCTACCGTTGATTCCCTGAAACGTCGCGCTGCCCGTGAACATGCCCGTCACATAGACGTTTCCCGCTCCATCGAACGCAAGATCATAACCATGGTCCTCTCCCGGTCCTCCGGCACGAACGAGCCATTTCATGTTTCCAGACTCGTCGTATTTAGCGAGGAAGGCGTCGGTACCGCCCCCGGAGGTCAGACTTTTGGGCGATGACGCCGATTGAACCTCATGGCCACCCTTCCTCGGGTCGGGCAGAGCCTGTGTCGGGAAGTAAGCAGTTGCTGAAAAGGAGCCCGCCACATATCGGTTTCCGTCGCGGTCGACCTTGATAGCTGCGCCGATATCGGCGCTGATACCTCCAAAGCTAACGGCCGAAGTCCACGGAATTACGGGCGGCTGACTTGCGTACATAGGAACGCTCAACAAAAGGCCGCCCGCGAGTCCAACTCGTGCCGCCACCTGCCGGAAAGCCTGCCGACGATTCGATGAATTCCCGGAAAGCATAGTCGTCCCTCCTCTGGCGTCAACAGCATAGTTATAATTGGCTTGCGTCCTTATAGGACTGCGCAGCTACTCTTCCTATACGCATATATCGCGACTGCGATTCGCGAGCAAACCGCTCAACGCGGGTGAGTAATTGACGCTACTCGACCGACTGCTCGCCGTCGGCGCCTTGTCAATGGAGTAGACGGAGTCAACAGACCTCCAAGGCTCATGCGAAGTCAGACCCCCGTAAGAAGTCTTCCGCCAGCACACCAGATCAGATCCACCACGTTCCACGCGTACAACCCGATGTACGGGGCTTGGAGTTTGCAGAACAGTTTCGACGCGAACAATGAAGTTTCCCACTTCGTATCGCGACATGTCGTGAGTTCAGGCGGCGAGCAACGCTCGGAGCAATGTTAGCAGTTCCTCGGCCTTGATCGGTTTGCTTGCGATCCGCAAACGACCGTCGTGCGGCAACTCTTGCACTGCGGAAGAGGTATCTCCAGTCATGAGCACGGCTTTCAACGGGAAACCTAGCCTCGAAGTGCCGCAATGACCTGGGTGCCCGTCTCGCCGTCGTTCAGGTGATAGTCCGTCACCAACAGATCGATGCTTTCCTCGCGGACCTTATGCAGCGCCTCGGCGAGCGATTCGACTGCCGTTACGCGATAACCTTCCGCCTTCAGCAACATCCGCGTGGCGTCCCGCACGGCGGGATCGTCCTCCACCAGTAGGACGCTGACTTTCCCAATCTGCGGCTGACGCGCAACCGACTCGTGAGATGCGACGCGCACGGATCCGCTCGCACTGCTGCCTAAGGGAAGTAAGAGCGAGAAAGCGGACCCCTTACCCACTTCGGAGCGCACATCGAGCCCGAGATTGAGCAGCTTGACCAAACGCTGCACGATGCTCAGTCCCAGACCGTATCCATCACGCGAGGTGTTGGTTGCCACCCCGACCTGATAGAACTCATCCTAGATGTAGGCAAGCTGATTGGCTGGGATACCTACGCCAGTATCGAGCACCTCGATGCGAACCAATGCGGCCTCGTGCAGACAGCGCAACTGAATCCATCCCTGCCGCGTGTACTTGATCGCATTCGAGACAAGGTTCCTCAGGATCTGCTCAACCAGAGACGGATCGCTGTGCACGCAATCCGTGCAGTGCTCGATCTGCAGCTTGAGTCCTTTGTTCGCAGCGACAGCAGCGAAGTCGCTGCGCAGTTCCTCAAAGATCTCCGCCACCGTGAAATCGGTCGGCTCTGGCTTGATGGCCCCTGATTCGAGCTTGCTGATGTCGAGCAGCGCATTCAGCAGTCGTGACATCGCCCCGATTGCCAGTTCCTGCTGCGAGAGAGCCTCGGTCGCATCCGGATCACTCACTGTTCGGCGTAACGTGCCGTTGAGGAGTGAGAGCGTTTGGAGGGGTTGACGCAGATCGTGACTGGCGGTTGCGAGAAAGCGGCTCTTCCCCTGATTGGCGCGGTCCGCGATTTCGCGTGCATGCTCCGCCGACTCGCGCGCAGCAATGAGTTCGGCCTGGATACGCTTACCGTCGGTGACGTCTCGGATGGCCGCGGCGACGAGCATGTGATCACCATCCTGAATCGGACTCAGGCTGATCTCGACGGGAAACTCCGTTCCATCCATTCGCCGGCCGTGGAACTGCAGCCCCGCTCCCATCGGGCGTACGCGAATGTTGCTGGTGTACTGCTGGCGATGGCCGACGTGTCGAGCCCGAAAACGCTCCGGCAGGAGATGCTCGATACTGAGCCCAATGATCTCCTCGTGGGGATAGCCGAAGAGCGCGGACACCTGACGGTTCGTGTATCGGATTGTCCCGAAGCCATCGATGATGATCATCGCATCTGGCGCGGCTTCGAGTGCGCTACGGGCGAGCTCAGGTGGTATGGACAGCATAGTGCTAATCCGTCGAGTGTGTCGTGCCCGCCGTCCCGCCAGTCGAGGATCAGGGTCACAAACCCCCGTGAGTTTATTCCAACAAACCTTATGCACAAGGTCTGTGCGGTAGCCCACGCAGGGAACCCTGCTTTAACGCAAATGGCGCGCCAGGTGCGTCACGGAACCCCGGTGCGTCTTCTACGTACGGACGCAGCTACCTGATGACATGAGCGTGCCCCGTCATTTCTTCGCTTCGCGCTCCTGTTGCAACTGCCGGCGAGACTGCGCAAGCTCCTGTTGATAGTTCTCAGCATCGCCATAGTCCGCGAACTGAGCATAACGCTCGTGCGCCGCGATCACGCGTCGGGCGTGCTTGATGGGGCACCAATATTGCTCGGTTCTGGATGCGATCTCGCGTACATAGGCGAGAAGTCCATTCGCGTATGAGCAGTACAGGCAGTTGATTCTTTCGATCCCATTCAGATAGGCGAGCTGGTACCGGTCGAAGATCAGATAGTCGCGTCTGCATACCCGGCCGATGCCATAGATCGGAAAACAGATGACTTGATATACGGTAACCAGACCATCCAGAAGTGCAAACGCCAGGAGCGGCGCATAGATTACCGGTGTCGTTACGAGCAGCAGCGGTCGTGATCCGAGGATATACGACGCCAGGCCCGTCTTGATCTTTCGATGGCGCTTCAGTATTCGCTCTTCGAATTCCACAACACGTCCTCGAACCGTGAAGGCAAGCTCCGTTCGGTGTTTCGCCAACTCCAATTCGAGTTCCTTCTCGAGTCTGCGCATGGAGTCAACCAGCTCAGCGACACGTGGATTCAAATTGCCTCCCCAGTACGATTGGGCCGGAGTGTGCACGACGGTACTTGTGCGCAATCCAGTGCCATAGGGATCACGGAACGCTCAAGTTACTACAAATGCCGCGATGCCGTCAGCGTTCTAGTCCTGCCGTTGATTGGACGCCGATAGCGCCGGTCACGAATACGTACGTTCACGGGATTTCACACAGCCAATACGTACATCTTCGAATCGCATTGGACCTCCAAAGGAGCACGATGCTGGACGTCGAATGAGGAACGCCATATGCCGCCGCCATACTACATTTGCTCATTTAGCAAGATTGAAGTCCTCACATCGTGGGATATCGGGGCCTGCTAACGTGCAGACCATTCTCGTTGCCGATATTGGCGGGACACATGCGCGGTTCGGCCTGATCAAACTCAGCGACGACGCACGCCCACGATTGAACAATCGGCTCGATCTCGAAGCGCAGGACTTTCCGAGCTTCCAGGACGCACTACGCAGCTACATAGACCGGACCGGCATGGCAAAGCTGCCATGCGCGGCCGCAATCGCGGCGGCCGGTCCGGTGACCCGCGGCCGCGTCACCCTCACGAATCGCAACTGGTCGATTGCAGAATCGGAGTTGCGAAACAGCGGATTCACCGACGTCATTGTCATCAACGACTTCGCGGCGCTGGCTCACTCGATAGAGACGTTGGGGCCACAAGATCTACACAGCATAGGACCGGAGGTTCAGGGGGACGTCAATTCACCAGTATCAATCGTCGGCGCGGGCACTGGGTTCGGAGTGTCCTGCCTGGTACGCCTCGGAAATCAGGCGACACCTCTAATGACCGAGGGTGGGCACATCGGCTTTGCGCCCTGCGACGATCAGCAGATGCAGATTCTGCAAGCCCTGCAGCGCAAGTTTGGGCGTGTTTCAGTGGAGCGGATTCTTTCAGGTAAGGGACTCGAGAACCTGTATCGAATCCAGCAAGAGGTTGCGGGTCGGAAAGTTGACATGCTGTGTGCGGCGGAGCTTACGGCGCGCGCCCTAGCAGGCGATTCGGACTGTCACAGTGCTCTAACGCTCTTCTGCTCGGTCTACGGGTCCGTTGCCGGCGATATCGCTCTGGCTCACGGAGCGCGCGGCGGCGTCATCGTCGCCGGAGGGATTGCGCAGAAGATCCACTCATTCCTCATCGAAAGCCCGTTCCGAAACCAGTTTGAGAACAAGGGACGCCTGTCCTCCTACGTCAAAGCGATTCCAACGAGGTTGCTCGTAGATCCGGACGCAGCGTTGCGCGGCGCCGCCCGCGCCGGAGTCATAGCTTGGAATCGATAGCGGCCATTTCCGGGGGGACGGCTGCGCAGTAGGCCGTCCATACGATTCACCTACTGGGCAGTTTGCACAGGCTGACAGTGCGTGCGTAAGGGCTCAATCCGCAGTTACCGCAACTATGGCCGCGAGACACCCTCAACCAGCCGCTCATTTCGCATCGAGGCTACGACATTCTGCAACTCGCCCGCGAGCGCCTCCAGCACGTCATCGAGCGAAACGACGCCGACGAGACGGCCATCTGATGCAACTACCGGAAGACGCCTGACGCCGTTTTTGCGCATCTGGACCAATGCCGAGTCAACTGAGAGATCGTCCAAGGCCAGGATTGGATTACGCGTCATGATGTCGCCGACCCTCAGCGAACCGGGATCGGCTCGCCGTGATACGACACTGATGACGATATCGCGGTCGGTCAGGACCCCAATCGGCTTGACAGAAGTGCTTGTCGGGCCCGGCTCTACCACCACGAGATAACCGATATGATTCTCCCGCATGAGCTCGGCTGCAGCAGTCAACTCATCGAGTTCCTGGACCGTTACGACCTTGCGGGTACAGATTTTTGCGACGTTCACGGATATCCTCCTGTCAGATGGCTCACAGTGGCATGCCGACCTCGTGCCGGATATCCGTACTCGTCCCATCTCACGTAGGTGCTTTCCACATCACAGCGCCGGGCGATACATGCTCCTGCGGATGCAAACTACTGACTGACGAGGCGGCTTTGCAGGTCGTGTGGCAGGCCATGCGGGATATCTCGGACTTCAGCTCCAACGGGGTCTATCGTTGGAACCCGGCGGCGACGACTGAAGGGCCGTTGCCTCATCCCGTCCCTAATTCCCCCGTTATGTGACTCTCGCTGTTCTGTCGTTCCGCGACTGCCGTCATTGCGGAGGAAACTGCTCGAGAACCGCCGCCACCGCGCACCCTGCCCGTACATCAGGATTGATACGCATTGTGTGGCGCGCGCATCGGAGGAGCATTTGCCCCGTCTGTTCGCTCGGATGGCAGGTGAATTTGTGAGCCAGCTGAAATGCGTGGTGATGCGAGCTGCAGATCGTTCAATACCAACTGGAGGACTTTGCCATGCGTGTGCAAGATCTGATGACCCGGGAAGTTCATTCATGCCGGGCCGACGATTCGCTCGAGACCGCGGCTCAACTGATGTGGGATCACGATTGCGGATGTATTCCTGTCTGCACGGGAGGCAACAACGGCGCAAGCAAGATGATCGGTGTGATCACCGATCGTGACATTTGCATGCACGCATTGTTTCAAGGTCAGGCGCTGCGAGACCTGCACGTTCGCGATGTCATGGCGAAGGACGTTCGCGTATGCCACCCGGGCGATTCGTTTGCTCAGGCCGAGAAGACCATGCAGGAAGCCCGAATCCGCCGGCTACCCGTCATCGGCGAGAAGGGAGCCTTGGTCGGAATGATCTCCCTCGCCGACCTGGCCCGGCTAGCGGCGCGGGAGCGCACTCGCCCTCGGAAGGACATCACGGAGACCGAGATCGGTGACACCCTGGCTACCATCTGTGGGGCTCCGACATGGTCACTTGCCGTCTGAGAGACTGAGACAACGTATGCCAGCTCCGGCCCCGTGGCTTCGGAGCTGGCATCGGCCGAAGGTGTTTGCCACAGCCGTTCCAGAGCCAGCCGCGGGTTGCACTGCGCAAACATCCCGCGAAGCTGGTGGCGAGCCAGGTCCAAAGCCCTGCGTGATTCCTACCCTGCGGC
>Ga0307511_10000858_pt1 | contig 32373 bp, 23 predicted proteins | sample 13_EM_MG_FD_200266 | JGI IMG/M metagenome (GOLD analysis project Ga0307511, IMG submission 200266) | Populus trichocarpa ectomycorrhiza microbial communities from riparian zone in the Pacific Northwest, United States - 13_EM | ecosystem: Host-associated > Plants > Roots > Unclassified | place... | reverse complement strand
GCCGACGATGTCCAGAGTGGCGCGCACACCGTCGCCGGTGATGCTCCGGCAGAGCGGGTACAGCCGCTCCACCAGTGCGTGCATCTCCTCGCCCACAGCGGTCATCGGCGCCACCGCAGGGTGTCGTCGACGGTGCCGGCCTCGGAGGCCGCCTTGAGCACGGCGAGACGGGTGAAGCGCTGCTCGAAGGCCTCCCGGGTCAGGTCGAACTTCCGGTAGGCGTCGGCGAGTTCGAGCGCGCCCTGCTTCACCGTCCACTCGCAGTCGAAGTCGGGGATGGCGTTGCGGAAGCGGGAGAAGTCCACCCGGTACGAGCGCGGGTCGGCGCCGTTCTCGCCGGTGATCACGACCTTCGCGCCGGACACCGCCTCGGCGACCTGCTCGGCGATCTCGGCGACGGTGACGTTGTTGATCTCGCTGCCGATGTTGAACGCCCGGTCGTGAACCGCCTCGCGCGGCGCGGTCAGGGCGGCCGTGAAGGCGCGCGCGATGTCGGCGGCGTGCACCAGCGGGCGCCAGGGGGTGCCGTCCGAGAGGACCAGCACCTCGCCGGACAGGAGCGCGTGGCCGACAAGGTTGTTGAGCACGATGTCGGCGCGCAGCCGGGGCGAGTAGCCGAAGGCGGTGGCGTTGCGCATGAACACCGGGGTGAAGTCGTCGTCGGCGAGCGCGTGCACATCGTCCTCGACCCGCACCTTCGACTCCGCGTACGGCGTCACGGGGCGCAGCGGGGCGTCCTCGGTGACCAGGTCGTCGCCGCCGGAGGCGCCGTAGACGGAGCAGGTCGACGCGTACAGGAAGCGCCCGACTCCCGCGTCACGGGCCAGCTTTGCCAGTCGTACGGACGCGTGGTGGTTGATGTCGTAGGTGAGTTCCGGGGCCAGCGAGCCGAGCGGGTCGTTGGAGAGCGCGGCCAGGTGGATCACGGCGTCCACCCCGGCCACGTGCTCGGCGGTGAGGTCGCGCAGGTCCACCCGCACCCCGGGCGGGTCGGCGGGCTGCGGGCCGAGGACGGAGTCGGCGAACAGGCCGGAGTCGAGGCCGACTACCTCGTGTCCGGCGGCGGTGAGGACGGGTGCCATCACGGTGCCCAGATATCCCTGGTGTCCGGTCAGTAGTACGCGCAAGGTGTTCAACCCCCCAGGTTGAGCGTGAGTTTGGTGACGGCGAAGGCCTCGGCGTAGCGCGCGTGGCATTCGATACCGCGGATCCGGGCGAGGCCGAGGAAGGCCTCGCGGTCGTACCAGGGCCGGTGCCGCTGCGAGGGGTAGTGCTCCTGCAGCAGCCGGACCTTCTCTTCGGCGGTCTCGGTCTCCAGCGGCTGGTAGGCCGCCGGCCGGCCGAGGTCGCCGTCCCACTTGACGATCTCGTAGCCGAGCACGAGGTGGTCACGGAACGCCGTGGTCATCAGCTTCGCCAGGCCGCGGTGGTCCTGGTGGGCGTCGTCGGTGCGCGGCGCGAGGACCAGCTCGGGCTCGGTCCGCTCGCGGAGTTCCTCGACGGCGGCCTTGGCCTCCTCCCAGTGCGCGGGCAGGCGGCCGTCCGGCAGTTTGTGCACGGTCAGACGCAGGTCGGCGCCCGGGCAGAAGGCGGTGAGCGCGGCCTGTTCCTCCTGCTCGCGCTCGCTGCCGCCGCCGGAGAGGACCAGCGCGTCGACGCGGATGCCGGGCCGTGCCTGGCACAGGGTGAGCAGGGTGCCGCCGGCGCCGATGGCGATGTCGTCGCAGTGGGCGCCCACCACCACGATCCGGTCGAGCCGGCCGGCTCCGAGCCTGATCACGCACGCACCCCCGCGCTGTCCCGCTCCCACACGGCCCACGGGCGGTCGCCCCGCGCGTAGGCCTCGTCGAGCGCGGCCCGCTCCTTCACGGTGTCGGTCGGCTTCCAGAAGCCGCGGTGCTGGTGGGCCACCAGCCGTCCCCGCTTGGCGAGTTGGGAGCAGCCGTCGGCGACCAGGTCGCCGTTCTCCGGTATGTGGTCGAAGACCTCCTGGCGGAGCACGAAGTAGCCGCCGTTCTCCCACAGCGGCATGTCGCTCACCGCGGTGATGCCGCCCACCAGGCCGTCCTCGCCCAACTCCACGCAGTGGAAGGAGGATTGGGGCGGTACGACCATCATCGACGCGCCCGCGTCGCGCTGGGCGAACTTGTCGATCATCTCCGGCAGCGGGGCGTCGGTGAGGACGTCGGCGTAGTTGGCGAGGAACATCTCGTCGCCGTCCAGGTGGTGGCGCACCCGGCGCAGCCGCTCACCGATGGGCGACTCGATGCCGGTCTGCGCGAAGGTGATCGTCCAGTCGGCGATGTCGGTGGAGAGCAGCTCGGTCCGGCCGCCGCGCAGTACGAAGTCGTTGGAGGCGGTCTCCTCGTAGTTGAGGAAGAAGTTCTTGATGTGGTGGGCGCCGTAGCCGAGGCACAGGATGAACTCCTTGTGCCCGAAGTGCGCGTAGTAGCGCATGACGTGCCAGATCAGGGGTCTGGGTCCGACCATCGCCATGGGCTTGGGGACGTCGTCGGAGGTTCCGTTGCGCATGCGCATCCCGTAACCGCCGCAGAACAGGACGACCTTCATGCTGTAACCTCTTTCGACTGCGCGACCTCGACGATGCTCAGTTCCGGGATGGGGAAGACGAGCCGGCCGCCCCACTCGTGCACGAAGGACAGCTGCTCGGTCAACTCGGCCCGCAGGTTCCACGGGAGGACGAGGACGTAGTCCGGCTTGTCGGCCGCTATCTGCTCGGGCGGCAGGATCGGGATGCGGGTGCCGGGGGTGAACCGGCCGTGCTTGTACGGGTTGCGGTCGACCGTGTACGCGAGCAGGTCGGGGCGGATGCCGCAGTGGTTGAGCAGGGTGTTGCCCTTGCCCGGGGCGCCGTAGCCGACGACCGTCTCGCCGCGCTCGGCCGCGTCGATGAGGAACCGGAGCAGGTCCCGGCGCACCTTGGCGACCCGGGCGGAGAACTCGGTGTATCCGGCCAACTCCTGCAGCCCGGCGGCCTTTTCGCGCGCCAGGACGTCGGCCACCCGCTGCGAGGGCTCCCCCGCGACCTCGGCCGGGCGGGCCCACAGGCGGATGGAGCCGCCGTGCGTGGGCAGCAACTCGACGTCCACGAGGGCGAGTCCGCCGCTGGCGAGGGCCCGGATCGCCGAGGCGACCGTGTAGTACTGGAAGTGCTCGTGGTAGATCGTGTCGTACTGGTTCTCCTCGATCAGGGTCAGCAGGTGCTGCACCTCGATGGAGACCCAGCCGTCGTCGGCGACCAGGGCGCGCAGTCCCTGGGTGAAGCCGACGACGTCGGGGATGTGCGCGTACACGTTGTTGGCCACGACCAGGTTTGCCGGGCCGTGCTCGGCGCGGACGGCGGAGCCGGTCTCGGGGCTCAGGAAGTCCGTGAACGTGGGCACACCCGCCTCGCGCGCCGCGGCACCGACGTTCACCGAGGGTTCGATGCCCAGGCAGCGGATCCCCCGGTCCACCACGTGCCGCAGCAGGTAGCCGTCGTTGCTCGCGACCTCGACCACGAAGGAGTCGGTGCCGAGGCCGAGGCGGTCCACCGCGCCGTCGACGAAGGTGCGCGCGTGCTCCACCCAGGAGGTCGAGAACGAGGAGAAGTACGCGTACTCCTTGAACGTCTCCTCCGGCGTGATCAGCGGCGGTATCTGCGCCAGCCAGCAGTCGGTGCAGACCCGCAGATGCAGCGGGTACGCCGGTTCCGGCAGGTCCAGTTGGTCCGCGGCGAGAAAGCTCTCACACGGCGGTGTCGCCCCAAGGTCGACGACGCTCGCCATCGCTTCCGAGCCGCAGAGTCGGCATCGTGTCATGTGCTGTCCCCATCCCCCCTGCCCGCGTGGGTGTCCCCACCGCGAGCCTGTGCTGACCGTCCCGCGATCGCGGTGCGGTACTCCTCCAGCAGGCGCTCCAGGCCGACGGCCGGGCTGAATCCCTGCTCGTATCGGCGGCGGGCCGCCTCGCCCATCTCCCGGTTGCGGTCCGGGTCGGCCGCGATCCGGCGGATGCCGGACGCGAGCGAGGCAGCGTCGCCCGGCTGGTGCAGCAGCCCGGTGACGCCGTCCTCGACGAGTTCGACGAAGGCGCCGTGCCCGGCGGCGACGGTCGGCACCCCGGCCGCCATCGCCTCCACGACCACCAGGCCGAACGCCTCCAGCCAGGTCGAGGGCGCCACCACGGCGACCGACCGCGCGATGGCCTTGCGGCACTCCGCCGGGTCCAGCAGGCCGACGTAGCGCACGTCGTCCCGGCCGGCCGCCCAGGCGGTGACCTCTTTCTCCAGCGGCCCGGTGCCGGCGATGGCGAGCGGGACGCCCACGCCGCCGCTCGCCGCGACCTCGTCCCACGCGGCCATGAGCAGCCGTACGCCCTTGGCCTCGGCGAGCCGGCCGAGATAGAGCACCTGCTCGCCCGATCCCTCCCGGCGGATGTCGGGTTCGGGGACGAAGTTGTGCTTCACCGCGAGGCGTTCGGCCGGCATGCCGGAGCTGACCAGGACGTCGCGCTGCGCGGCGGAGATGCAGAGGAAGCGCTCCACGCCGGTCCACCAGCGCCGCCGGTTGACCGACAGGCTGACCGCGAGCGGCACGGTCGCGAGGCGGGAGTTGCGGTAGCAGCCGTGCCGTACGGCGGGCAGCGGTGTCGAGCCGACGCATTCGGTGCAGGGTCGGCCGTCCCGCTGGAGGGTGCCGGGCGGGCAGACCTGGGTGTAGTTGTGCAGCGTGGCGACGGCGGGCACTCCGGCGTCGGCGCAGGCGGCGAGGACCGCGGGCGACAGGAGCGGGAACACGTTGTGGACGTGCACCACGTCAGGCCGTTCGGCGCGCAGCTTGGCGGCCAGCTCCGTACGCACGGCCGGGTTCCACGGCACCAGGAGCGGTACCGCGACCTTGCCGAGGAGGGAGCGGGCACCGATGTCATCGCTGCGCCGCTCGAACAGCTCGACCCGGTGGCCGGCCGCGCGCAGCAGCTCCACCTCCTGGTCTACGACCTTGTTCTCCCCGCTCGGCTGCGCCGAGTTGTAGCGGTTGTGCACCACGAGGACGTGCATGCTCACTTCACCTCCGATCCACGGGCCCAGCGCGGGACGCGCCGTCGAGGGGCTTCGGGCTCGGAGAGGCGCTTCGCGAGCGGCTTCCCGAGCTGCGTCGAGAGCGGAGCGGCCTGGGCGGGCGCCGCCAACAGCGAGGCGGCCAGGGCCAGATGGAGCAGATACGGCGAGGCGTCGCCGAGGCCGGCCTCGGTGTACGAGGCGATCGCGCAGTAGCTGATCAGGAAGATCGCGCAGGCCCGCTGCAGCGAGGGCGGGCGCAGCAGCGCGACGCCTCCCAGCACGACGATGATCACCGCGACGAGGGTGACACCGATCAGGCCCTGCTCGTTGTAGACGGCCAGCCAGCTGTTGTCGATCGGCAGCCCGCCGAACGACTTGTCGCCGAGGCCCACGCCGAACAGCTTCTCCGCCGTCGACCGGGGCTCGGCCAGAAGGGCGTTCCAGACCTTGGCCCGGCCGGTGAGACTGGAGAAGTTCTCCTGGCTCTGTCCGCGCAGGAACCAGGTCTGCAGTGCGGAGGCGAAGCCGACCGCGGCCACCACGGAGATCAGCACCGACCAGCTGAAGAAGCGGCGGGCCGCGGCGCTGGTCAGGATGAGCGAGCCGATCGCGAGCGACAGCCCGAGCAGCAGGCCGAGTGTGGCCGTCCGGGTGTGGGTCAGCGCGAGCAGCACCAGCGACGGCACGATGACCAGCACGGCGCTGGTCCGGTCGGTCCGTCTGCCGATGACGAGCAGCGCGGTGAGCCCGATGATCACCGCCGCGTACTGCCCGATCTGCGGCGGGGTGAGCGGCCACAGCGCGCCGACGAGGCGTCCGCCGTAGAGGCCGGGCAGGGCCTTGCCCGGGGAGACGACCAGGCCGAGGGCCACCGAGCCGAGGACCGCGAAGTAGGCCCGGATGTGGTAGCGGACGAACGTGAGACTGCCGTCCCACCAGCGGCTGAGCAGCCACAGGGTGCCGACGAAGAGGGTCAGCCGGAAGCAGCGGAACAGCGCGCCCATCCCGGACTCCAGGCTCGCGCTGGAGATCACGCTGGACACCAGCAGCAGGCTGAGCAGCAGCACGTAGGCGCTGGCCCTGATGCGTACCCGCTGGTTGACCAGGAGTGCCAGGCCGAACGCGGCGACCAGCGAGCCCATGGTGACCATCTGGATGAGGGAGCGGGGCAGCGGCACGATGGTCTTCGCCCCGGCGGAGCCGAGCGTGTTGAGGACCAGCAGCCCCCAGACGATCCCGACGATCTTCGGTGTGCCGGCGGCGTGCGGTTCGCCTTCCAGCCGCGTCTGTGTCGTGTCCGTTCCGCGCGTCGGGTTCTCCCCCATCTCAACCACCGGCCTGTAGGTCGAGGGTGCTGCCCTTGTCCTGCTGGTACGGCGCCGTCTGCCACTGCCCGAAGTCGAGCACCTTGCTCTGGTCCTCGGCGACGAACTTCCACGGCCCGACGTAGACGTTGTCGTGCCAACTGTTGTGCTGCTGCTCGGTGATGGCGTCGGCCACCCCTTCGCCGTGGTACGGCGACCAGTCCGGGTAGGTGCCGTAGTTGGACAGCACCGCCATGCGGTCGCACATCTCCGTGCACTTGACGACGGACTCGTCGAGCACGAAGCGGTTGTCGTGGATGTCCACCCACTGGGTCTTCCACCGGCAGTCCGAGTAGAGCGGCGCCTTGGCGATCGCCGGTCTCACACAGGTGCTGGTCTTCTTGACCAGCAGGGTGCAGTCACCGGAGGAGGTGTTGGCCGGGCTGTTGCAGAACCGGTCGGCGTTCTCCCACAGGGTGATCCCTGACCAGTTGTTCTCCAGCACGTTCCCATAGATCTCGATCTTGTGGGTGCGGGCCTTGACCCGAGGTTCGCCGCCGGACTCGGACAAGTAGACGGTCGCGTACGGGAAGTTGTCGCCGCTGTCGGCCGCCTTGCGGCCCTCGACCCAGTTGTTCCGCCGGATCGTGTTGTTGCGGATGACCGCGTTGTAGCTCGTCTCATAGATCAGTGCGGCACCGTCGTTGGCCTCGATCACGTTGTTCTCGATACGGAAGTCGTTGTTGTTGGTGTCCGCCCACAACCCGGTACCGCGGTTGTCGTGCACCCAATTCCCGCTGATGTCGGCCCCGTTGACCTCCCAGAACTTGATGCCTCCGGTGCAGCCGCAGCCCTTCTGCCTCCGCTCCCAGTCACCGGTGTTGTTGCCGACGATCTCGTTGCCCTGGACCACCAGGCCGGTGAGGGGGCCGTTGCCCTTGTAGGCGTTCATGCCGTACTGGCCGTTGTCGCGCAGACAGTCGGCGCGGACCTGCTGGCGGGCGCCGGCCATCAGTCCGGCGCCGGAGTTGTCCTTGATCGTCGAGTGTTCGATCACCCATCCGTCGGCCGAGTCGTGGTTGACGACGCCCTCGTCCCGGGGCGCGACGAATCCCCGCACGGTGAGATAGCGGATGGTGACGTCGGCGGCGTTGCCGGTGAAGGCGTACTGGTTGACCTTCCGGCCGTCGAACACGGCGCCCGGCGCGCCGATGTAGCGGTCCCCCTTCTTGGGGATGACCTGGGCGTAGCGGTCCCGCTCGAGTGTGTGCGTGCCCGGCTTGAGCCAGAACGTGGTGTTCGGGGGGCTCTTCTTGGTCTTCGCCGCCAGGTCGCCGACCACCTTCGGGTCCACGGTGACCGCGCCCGCCGGCGCCTTCGCCGGTCCGGCGGCGGGGTTGGCGCACACCCGGGCCACGGACCGGGCGGCGGACGTGGCCGTGGACGGCGCGGCGTCCGGCTTCGTCGCGGCCGGGGCACTCGACGTGCTGTCGCAGCCGGTGACCGTCAGCAGGAGCAGCGCCAGCGGTGCGACCGCCGGCGCCCAGTGCCGTCTCATGTTCCCCACGCGCCCCCCTGGCCGCGGAACCCGAGCACGGTGGTGAACCCGTCCGTGCCGTCGGCGAAGCCGGTGCCGATCAGCGTGGTGGTGGGTTCCCTGCGCCCGAATCCGGCGGAGTACCAGCCCAGCGGCGGTTCGCTCTCGCCGCGGTGCGCCCGCCAGGACAGCTGCTCCGGCAGGTCGAGCACGGCGGAACGCCCCTCGCCGTCCCGGATCCAGGTGAGCACCGCGCGGTGCCCCACCAGGTCCGCGGCGATCGCCGGGCCGAGGTGGAACGCCAACCGCACGTCCCGGCGCGGGCCGTGTTGGCCGCGGACCTCGTCGACGATCTTCAACTCCTGGCTCGCGGCCGTGAGTTCCACCCGGCGGCGGTGCACCGAGCCCTGGTAGCCGTCGTGCTCGGCGGCCCAACGGGCCACCCCTGCCCCGGAGTCGTCCACGTCCAGGACCCGGGTGCGGGCATGCCGGGTCCACAGGAACGGGCCGCCGGAGACGGACTGGTCGGCGCCGTCCACTTCCAGGGTGTTGTGTCCGAGGGTCGACCGGAAGTACCGCCGCCACTCGGGCTGCCCGTGGTAGCAGTACGTCCCCGGGTCGGCGAGCACGTCGATGCCGTCGTGCCGGACCTCCACGGACAGCGCGTCCGCGTGGGCGTGCGCGGCGATGGACAGGAAGCCGTGCGGACCGCCGTCGCAGCGGCACCAGATCTCCTCCGGCCCGCGCAGGACGGTGAGCCCCGCGTCGGCGAAGTGAGCGGGCCTGGTCGCCGGGCGGGCCGTTCCGTCCTTCGCGTACGGCCGGACGAGCGCGGCCAGCAGCGGGGTGCGCACATCGGTGCCGGTCACCTCCGGCCACCAGTCGAGCCGGCCGAACACGGCGTCGCCGGTGGCAAGGAGCGAGCCCCAGCGGTCGGTGCCCTCGCCGTCCAGGATCAGGCCGTATCCGTCGTCCGCGTCCCCCTGGCGGGGCGGGCGCAGCCGGTTGTCCACCACGGCCGCGAGCGCGTCGGTCATCCGCAGCAGCACCAGCCGGAGCGACTCGGGCACCGGCACGTCGGCGGCGTCGGCCTCGGCCAGCGCGGCCAGGCCGAGTTCCAGGACGAGTCCGTGGTACTCGGTGGCCAGCTCACGGTTGAGGCCGGAGTCGAAGGTGTTGGCGCGCAGCTGCCGGTCCAGCGAGCGCAGCGCGTCGGAGCGCCAACGCGCCGACGAGGGGAACCAGTTGAAGGCGCAGGCCGCGGCGAACTGTCCGGCGGTCTCGGCGATGACGTGGTTGTTCGCCGAGGAGCCCCGGCTGGGGAAGGCGGCCAGCCAGCGCTGGTGGTGCCAGATCTGGTTCAGGGCGACCGGGTTGTCCTCGAAGAGTTCGGCCGCGCCCGGCCAGCCGTCGAGCAGTCGGCGGATCCACACCCAGGACAGCAGCCGGATGCCCAGCTCGATGCCGCTGATCCAGTGCACGCCTCGCAGCGGCGGGTTGGCCGCCCACCACGACCGCAGGTGCGCGGCGACGCGCTCGGCGTACCGCTCGTCCCCGGTGACCGCGTAGGCGGCGGCGAGCACGGTGAGGTACTGGTGCCGGGACGGCTCCCAGATCTGCTTGATGTCCCCGGCCACGTTCTCGTCGCGGTACGGCACGTCGAAGGCGTAGCCCGACGGGGCCCGGCGCCCGGTCTTCGGGTCGTGGAACCAGTCCGGGTCGGTGAGGTCGTCGCGGTCCACCCCGAAGAACTCGGCGTGCCCGGCCATCAGTCGGTCCGCCTCGGCGACGAGGCGTTTCGCGGCGTCCGGCGGCACCTCGGCGATCGTGCCCGCGGGCAGGACGGCGGTGAAGCGGGCGCCGGTGACGGTCGGGCAGTCGGGCGGCGCCGACCGCCAGCGCCGTCTGCGCACGGTGTCGCCCGCCCGGCCCGCGATCTCGCGCGGGCCCATTCGGGACAGCCGGCGCAGGTACCAGCCCGCGGTCATGGTCATGGCGTCCTCGCCAACATCACCGGAGCACCGGCGCCCAGACCGGTCCCCACGGCGAGGGTGGCCGCCGTGGTGGCGACCAGCGACTCCAGCGGCACCGGCATCGGCCCGCCGGTCCGAACGGCCTTGATGAACGCGGCGAGTTCGGCGTTCTGGCCCTTGTCCCGGGCCTTGGGCAGCCGCGAACTGACCCACTTCTTGGAGCCGTGGACGGAGGCGCGGACGAAGTCGTCGAGCCGCAGCACCTTGCCGTCCCCGACCAGGTCCAGCGTCTCCTTGGGGAAGCCGGAGGCGCCGGTGGTGACGTAGCTGATGGTGGCGGTGGAGCCGTCCGGGTAGCCCAGGACGACCTGGAGGTCCTCGTTGCCGGGCGCGGCCGTCGCGTACACGGAGACCGGGTCGGCCTCGAGGAGCCAGCTCGCCGTGTCGATGAAGTGGCCGCCCTCGCCGGCGAACCGCGAGCCCTCGGCGCCCTGTTGGAGGTACCAGCTGCCGTGCTGCAGCTTGCCCGCGTTGACCAGGTAGCGCAGGCTCGCCGGACCGGTCCGGCCGCCGAACCGGTCCTTGGCCTCCGTCAGCAGCGGTGCGAAGCGGCGGTTGAATCCCACCTGGAGCCGGTCGTTGCCGGACTCCTCCACCGCCGCGAGGACACCGGCCAGCTCGTCCTCGGTGAGGGCCAGGGGCTTCTCCACGAACACGGTCTTGCCGGCCAGCAGCGCCTGCCGGGTCAGTTCGGCGTGCGAGCTGTGCCGGGTGACGACGAACACGGCGTCGACGGACTTGTCGCCGAGGACGGCGTCGAGGTCGGTGGTCGCCTTGGCGAAGCCGAACTTCCGCTGCGCGTTGGCCCCGGAGAGCGCCGTGGTGGTGACGACGGTCGACAGCTCGACGCCTTCGCGCCGGGCCAGGTGCGGCAGCAGCATCGACGTCGCGTAGTTGCCCGCGCCGACGAACGCGAGACGCACCGGAGTCTTCGCGGACCGGGCCGGGGTGGACGTGCCCTCGCTGCGGCGGACCGCGGGCACGGCCACCGACGGGGCCTCCGCCTCCCCCGCTTCCTCCGTCTGCTCGGGGTAGCGGAACAGCACGGCCACGGCCTTGAGTTCGCCGTCCTTCAGCCGCCGGTACGTCTCTACGGCGTCGTCGAAGTCGGCGATGTGGGAGACCAGGGGCTCCACGTCGACGCGGCCGCGGGCGAGGAGGTCGAGGAAGCACGCCAGGTTGCGGCGCTCGGTCCAGCGGACGTAGCCGATCGGGTAGTCGCGGCCCTCCAGCTCGTACGACGGGTCGTAGCGGCCGGGGCCGTAGGAGCGCGAGAAGCGGACGTCGAGTTCCTTCTCGTAGTACGCGTTCCAGGGCAGGTCCAGGCGGCACTTGCCGATGTCGACGACCCGGCCGCGGTCCCGGGCGAGGCGGGCGGCCAGCTCAACGGGCTGGTTGCTGCCGCCGCCGGCGGCCAGGAACACCTGGTCCACGCCGTGGCCGTCGGTGAGTTCGGCGACGGCCGCTTCCACGGCGGCGGAGGCGGGGTCGCCGCAGGCCGCGGCGCCCAGGCGCTCGGCGAGTTCGCAGCGCGCCGGGTCCGGGTCGGCGCCGACCACGCGGACTCCGGCGGCGGTGAGCAGTTGCACCACCAGTTGTCCGATCAGGCCGAGGCCGATGACCAGCGCCACCTCGCCGAGCTGCGGCTCGCCCTGGCGGACGCCCTGCATCGCGATCGAGCCGACGGTGCCGAACGCGGCGTGCTGCGGTGCGAGGCCGTCGGGGACCGGGGCGTAGAGGTTCTTCGGCACCCAGTTCAACTCGGCGTGCAGCGCGTGCTCGTTGCCCGCGCAGGCCACCAGGTCGCCGACCTTCACGTCGTCGATCCCGGCGCCGACCTGCTCGACCACCCCGCACAGCGAGTAGCCCAGCGGGGTGTAGGAGTCCAGCTTGCCCATCACCTTGCGGTAGGTGGCGGGCAGTCCGTTGGTGGCCACGCTCTGCATGACCTTGGCCACCTGGTCCGGGCGGGAGCGGGCCTTGCCCAGCATCGACATGCCGGCCTCGGAGACCTTCATGAGCTCGGTCCCGGTGGATATCAGCGAGTAGGCGCTGCGCACCAGCACCCCGCCCGGCTTGCACCCCGGTACCGGAACGTCGAGCACCGCCAGCTCGCCGCTCTTGTAGTTCTGTACAACCTGCTTCACCAGAACTCCTGATTCCTAAGCCGTCGACCGAGTGCTCTGGGCGGAGCCAGAGGTCGCGTCGCGATACCAGTACTCGAGGGTCAGTACGTGCCACAGATGCTTGGAGTAGTCCGCCTGTCCGGCGGCGTCCTCGGCGACCATCCGGGCCAGCGCGTCGCGGCGCAGCAGCCCGGACCGGACGAGCTCGCCGTCGTTGACCACCTCGCGCACCAGCGGTGCCAGGTCCCGGCTCATCCAGGCCCGCAGCGGGGCGCTGAACAGGCCCTTGGGCCGGTACACGATCTCCTTGGGCAGGATCGAGGAGGCCGCCTCCTTGAGGACGGCCTTGCCCTGCCGGCCGACGATCTTGCGACTGCCGGGTATGGCGAACGCCGCCTTGACGACCTCGATGTCGACGTACGGCGTCCGGACCTCGGTGGAGGCGGCCATGCTCGACCGGTCCGTGTACGTGAGGTTCAGGCCCGGCAGGAACATGCGGGAGTCGGTCAGGCACATGCGGTTGACGAAGTCGTCGAGGTCGTTGTCCTGGTAGACGTCCGTGTGTTCGGTGATCACGTCGTCGACCGTCCCGGCGAGGTCCGGGTTGAGCAGGGCGAGCAGCTCGTCCTGGTCGTACATGGTGTAGCTGCGCCGGAACGCGGTCTCCTCGGGCAGATCGGCGAAGGAGAGGAACCGCTTCGCGAAACGCACCGACCGGTAGCCGCGGCGGGCCGAGGCGACCGGCAGCCGGTCCACGACCCCGGACACCCCGCGCCGCAACGGTCGCGGGACGCGCTGGTAGCGCAGCGCCAGCAGGTTGGCGAAGTGCTTGCGGTATCCCGCGAACAGCTCGTCGGCGCCCATGCCGGAGAGCATCACCTTGACCCCGGCCTCCCGGGCGGCCATGCAGATGAGGTAGGTGTTGATCGCGGCGGGGTCGCCGATCGGCTCGTCGAGGCTGTACGTCATCTGCGGCAGCAGGTCGAGCACGTTGGGCGCGATCTCGATCTCGTGCAGGTCGACACCGAACTGCTCGGCGACCTGCCGGGCGTAGCGCAGGTCGTCGGGCATCGCCTCGAACTTGGCGTCCTCGGCGCGGAATCCGATGGTGTAGGCGGAGATCCCGGGCTGGTGGCGGGCCGCCAGCGCGGTCAGATAGCTGGAGTCGAGGCCGCCGGAGAGGAAGGTCGCCACGGGTACGTCGGAGATCAGGTGACGGCGGGTCGACTCCTCGACGATGGCGGCGAGGTCCGGCTGTTCGCCGGCCAGGGCGCGGTCCCGGCCCTCGGCGGCGACGTCCTTCAGGTTCCAGAAGCTGCCGCGCTCCACCCGGCCGTCGGGCCGGCAGCGCAGCCAGCTGCCCGGCGGCAGCTTCTCCGCCTCGCGGAACGCGCAGCGCGAGTCCGGCACCCAGTAGTAGAGGAGGGAGGCCACCAGTGCCGCCTGGTCGACCTCCAGCGACTTGCCGGTCACGGTGGCGAGCGCCTTGAGCTCGGAGGCGAACATCAGGCCCTCGCCGCGCCGGAGCAGGAACAGCGGCTTGATGCCGAGCTGGTCGCGGACGAGCACCAGGTCGCCGGTGCGCTCGTCGAAGATGCCGAACGCGAACATGCCGCGCAGCCTGGGCAGGCAGTCGGTGCCCCAGCGCCGCCAGGCCTCCAGGACCACCTCGGTGTCGGAGGTGCCGCGGAAGCGCACCCCGGTGGCCTCCAACTCGGCGCGGAGTTCGGGTGCGTTGTACAACTCGCCGTTGTAGGTGAGGGCGAGGCCGTCCGAGACCATCGGCTGGGCGCCGGTCTCGGACAGGTCGACGATGGCCAGCCTGCGGTGCCCGAGCTGCACCTCGCCGTCGCCCAGGGGGTGGCCGTAGCGGCCCGAGCCGTCCGGGCCGCGGTGGGCGAGGGTGTCGGTGAGCCGGTCGGTCACGGCCTTGCCGTCCGGCCATCGGTACGTGCCTGCGATGCCACACACGTCCTACCGCACCTCCTGGTCGTTGTCCGGGACCCGTGCGGCCCGCATCGGCTGGCGTTCGGTGAGCCGCCGGCCAGTCGCGTTCTGCCAGGCCGGCCGCTCGGTCCGGCCGCGCAGCGCGTTGGCCAGCCCGTCCCACAGGGTGCCGTCGGTCCGGTCGCGCGGGTCGGGGTCGATCAGCACGACACCGATCACCGGGATGTGCTGGTCGGCGAGCTGCCGGGCCACGGTGTGCAGCCAGGCGGAGTTGCCGTGCCCGGCGCGGACGACGAGCACGGTGCGGGTGCCGAGGTACTGGAGGTCGGTCCACGCCGTGCCGGGTGCCACCGAGCCGACGCCGATCCGCTGGTCCTGCGGGGACACGGTGGCGGCCTTTTCGCCGCCGACCACGGTGGGGTCGCCCGGTTTCGGGCGGCGGCCCGAGAGCTGGGTGCCGGGGAGGCCGTCGACGACGGTCACCGGGCCGTCCTCCCCGAGTGCCCGGGCGAGGCCGAGGGCGATCCCGGCCGTGCTGCGCGCGCAGCCCAGTTCCAGCAGCGACAGCGGTTCCGCCGAGCCTCGCGAGGTGCGGGCCAGCGTGGTGGTGAGCCGTTCGCGTGCCACCCGGGTCCGGCGGCGCTGCCACAACCTGCCGGAGCGGCGGGGCAGTTCGGCGATGACCGAGGCGCCGAGGTTCGCCGCGATGTCCCGGCGCAGCACGGGCCGGTCGGCGACGACCACGCCGACAGCGGACAGCGCGAGCCCGAGGAAGAGTCCGAGGACGAGGCCGACCACGCCGTCGGTGACGAGTGCCTTGGGGAGGGAGTGTGCCACCGCGCGCGGGGCGTCCACGATCTGGGTGCCGGCCACGAGCTGGGGCGCGCCGACGCGGGCCTCCTCGGCGCGCTGGCCGAAGTCGGAGATCTGCGAGGTGAGTTCGGCCCGCCGGGCGAAGAGCGACTCGAGGTTCGCCGCGTCCTTGGGGTCGGTGTCGGGCGACCGGCCGCCGATCGACTTGTTGACGTCGGCGAGCTCCGCCTGCATCCGGGCCTGCTGATCGAGCAGGCCCTGGGCGTTGGCGTTGGCGATGTCGTTGATGCGCTTGGCGTGGTCCGCGACGAACGCCTGGGCCAGTGCCTTGGCCCGGGCCACCGCTTCCGCGTCGGTCTTGCCCGTCACATCGATCTCGAGGACGTTGTTGGTGAGTCCGGTGCCCCGGTAGTCCTTCATGAAGTCCTCCGGTTTTTCCGGGGACTTGAGGATCTTCAGGGCCGCACCGGCGATCCGCGAGGTCGCCAGCAGCTGGGCGTCGGTGCGGATCAGTGTTCCGGTGTCGTTCGGCTGATCCTCCTGGTGCGCGACCAGCACCTTGGTCACGGCGGCGGGGGCCGGCGGCATCAGGACCGCCACGGCCGCGCCGGCCAGCATCCCGAGGAGCGCCATGGCGCCCCACAGGCGGCGGCGTCTGCGCACCGCGACCACCAGCGCCTGGAGGTCGAGGAGCGGGGTGGCGGCCGACGACTCCGAAGTCGTGCTCGTCGTCACGCTGGATCTCCTGTCGCGTGGCCGTGTACCGCGAACGTCAAAGTGGCGTCGTCGGAAAGTCGGTCGGCGGTTTCCGTCGGTCGGGTGCGGACCGTGCCGGCGACGACGACGCCGACGAGCTCATGGCCGCCGTCCGCGCACGCCTCGGCGATACCGGCGAGTTCCCCGGCGGTCCAGCTCCCCGCGCTGAGGACGGCGAGGGCACCGGACTCGGTGTCGCGGTCCGGCACGATCGGCCGGTTCACCGAGACCTCCACGACCCGCAGCCGGGGGTCATTGGTGGCCTCGGCGACGAGCTGTCCGGCGGCCAGCCGGGCGACCTCGTCGCCTTCCGGTACGACGACCAGCAGCCGCCGGGGTGCGGGCAGTTGGTCCCGGATGCGGGCGCACACCCGCCGGTAGCGGATCCGCCGCTCGGCCTCGTCGCCGGACCGCTGCGGGGCCGGTACGTCCCACCGGATGTCGATGCCGAGCAGTCGGCGGAGCCGGGCCCGCGTGCCGTGGCTCTCGGGCCGGTGCCCGTGCCGTTCGCCGGGCACGTCGACGGTCCCGAGGAACGGCGAGCCGAGCGCCGCGGCGATCTCCGCCTCGGTGCGCAGCCGGCGGCTCACGCGTGCGGCGGCGAGATGGCCGACGACCGCGAGCACGAGGAACAGCAGCGCCCCGCCGACGATGAGCTGCATTCTGGTCGGCGCCGCCGCGCCGGTCGGCCGGGGTGCCGGCCCCATGACGACCATGTTGGCCTTGGCGGACGCCGGGTTGGCCTCCTCCAGCTTCTTCATGGCGTCCTGCAGCCCGGTGCGCAGCCCCTCCAGCTCGGTGCGGGCCTGCACGCCCTCCACGGTCTGCCCCGGATCGGCCGCCTCGGCCAGGTCGGTGATACGGCGGTTGGTCTCGGCCACCTGCTTCCGCAGCGCCTCCGTCGCCGTGTCCGCCGCGGGGTCGGTGTCGCCGCCCGCGATCCGGGTGGCGAAGGTGACGAACTGCTGGGCCAGCTGGTCGGAGAGCCGCTGCGCGCGCTCCGGGGTGTCGGCCGTGCCGGAGACCTTGATGATGTTGCCGTCGTCCGCCTTGGCGCTCACGTCTTTCTGCAGCTCGGCGCCGTCGACGCCCCACTTCAGGGCGGCGGCCGCGCGGTCGACCACCGCCGAACTGGTGGCGATGTCCACCTGGGTCAGCAGTTCGCGCTCTTCCCACTGGCCCGGCAGCAGCACCGACGCCTCTGCCGTGTAGCGCGGCGGAAGCAGCAGCACCGAGGTGCCGTAGCCGAAGAGCGCGCCCGCTACGGCGAGGACGGCCAGGAGCCGCCACCGCCGACGGAGAATCCGTCCGATCGTGACCAGGCGGATCGTGTCGTCATTCAATGGTGCGGCCTCTTCCCCGTACGGACCGGCCCACCCGCCGACACCGGGGCTTGGTCCCGGCAGGCGGCGGCGTAGGCGGCGAGCAGTGACGCTTGCGAGTTCTCCCAGGACAGCGGCCCGCTGATCCGCTCCTGGCCGATCCTGCCCATCCGGGCCCGCTTCTCCGGATCGTCGAGGAGCAGCGCGACGAGCTTCGCGAACTGGGCCTCGTCGTTGGCGGGCGCGTAGACGGCGGCGTCACCGGCGGAGACGCGCGCCTCCCGGAGGTCGAACGAGACGATCGGCCGTCCCATCGCCATGTACTCCAGGACCTTGTTCATGGTCGACACGTCGTTGAGCGGATTGTGCGGGTCGGGGGAAAGGCATACGTCGGCGGTGCACAGGTAGCGCACCAGGTCGGCGTCCGGGATACGGCCGGTGAACTGGACCTGGTCGGAGAGACCGAGCTGCCGGGACAGTTCGACCATGGCGTCGAAGGCGTCGCCTGCGCCGACGAAGACCGCGTGCCAGTCGGTCCGGCCGACCTCGTCGCGCAGTTTCGCCAGGGCCCGCAGGGCGTAGTCGACGCCGTCCTGGGGGCCCATGACGCCGAGGTAGCACAGCAGATGGGGCTTGCCGCGCTTCAACTCCGGCTCCGGGGGCACCGGTTGGAACCGGTCGGTCGCGGGCGCGCTGCGCACCACGAAGACGTCCTCGGGCCTACGGCCGCCGCGGCGCAGCGCGACGTCCTTGTAGCTCTCGTTCGTGGCGAGCACGATGTCAGCGGCCCGGTAGGTCCGCCGCTCCAGCGCGCACACGGCGCGGTAGAGCAGGTCCTCGCCGCGGTCGAACCGGGAGAGGTACAGCTCGGGCACCAGGTCGTGCTGGTCGAAGACGAACCGCGCGCCACGCCGCTTCATCCACAGGGCCGGCAGGAACAGCAGGTCGGGCGGGTTGCAGGCGTGCACCACGTCGACCGGGCCGACCTTGCGGGCCAGCCGGAGGGTGTGCCACAGCGCCGATCCGTACTCCCGCAGATAGCCGGCCGGTCCTCCGGTGGCCGCGCGCAACGGGTAGCGGTGGATCCGCACCCCGTCGATCACCGCCTCCGCCTCCGTGTCCCGCTTCTCCCCCCGGGGGCAGATGACGTGCACCTCCCAGCCCGCGTCGCGCAGCGTGGTGCACTCCTGCCACACCCGCCGGTCGAAGGGGACCGACAGGTTCTCCACCAGGATCAGCGCGCGACGGTCCGTGCCGTCGCCACTGGTCTCGTTACCAAGCAAGGCCTATGTACCCCGGTTCGGTCCGGCGCGCGTCGGCGTCGGGAAGGCGGATGAGGTCGATGATCGCCGGTTCGCCCGTGTGGGGCAGCGCCGACAGTACGGTCGCGTCCTTGGTGCCCACCAGGCACACCTCGGCGTGGTCCAGCACCTCGTCGACGGAGTCGGCGAGCAGCTGCGCGAGGTGCGGCAGGCGGCTCTCGATGTACTCGCGGTTCGCGCCGAGCAGCCGGGAGAGGCTCACGTTGGCGTCGTAGATCTTGAGGTCGTAGCCCTTGCCGAAGAGCCGTTCCGCGAGTTCGACGAGCGGGCTCTCGCGGAGGTCGTCGGTGCCGGGTTTGAAGGAGAGTCCGAACAGGCCCACCTTGCGCTTGCCGGTGCGCTCGACCAGGTCCACGGCGCGCTGGAGGTGGTCGGAGTTGGAGGCCAGCACGTGGGAGAGGATCGGCACCGAGACGTCGGCCCGCTGCGCCGCGTGGACCAGGCTGCGCAGGTCCTTGGGCAGGCAGGAGCCGCCGAAGGCGAAGCCGGGGCGCAGGTAGGCGGGGCTGATGTTCAGCTTGCGGTCGGCGAGGAAGACGTCCATCACCTGGTGCGAGTCCACGCCGAGGGCCTGGCACACGGCGCCCAGCTCGTTCGCGAAGCCGATCTTGAGGCCGTGGAAGGCGTTGTCCGCGTACTTGATGGCCTCGGCGGTCGGGATCGGTACCCGGAACACCTCGCCGGGCACGCCGTCGTAGAGTGCCGCCACCGCGTCGCCGCTGGCCGGGTCGAGTTCGCCGATGACGGTCTTCGGCGGGTCGAAGAAGTCCTTGACGCTGGTGCCCTCGCGCAGGAACTCCGGGTTGACCGCGACCCCGATGTCCACGCCGGCGGTGCCGCCGACGTGCTTCTCCAGGATCGGCACCAGCAGGTTCAGGCAGGTGCCGGGGAGCATGGTGCTGCGGAACACGACGGTCTGCCGTCCGCCCCGCTCGGCGAGCGCGGCGCCGATCTCCTCGGTGACCCGCTCCAAGTAGGTGGTGCACAGGCTGCCGTTGGGCTCCGACGGGGTGCCCACGCAGATCAGCGACACCTCGCTGTCCGCGATCGCCTCGCGGACGTCGCGGGTGGCGCGCAGCGCGCCGGTCCGTACGACCTCGGCGATGAGTTCGCCGATACGTTCCTCCACCACGGGTGCCTTGCCGTCGTTGACCAGGTCGACCTTCACCTGGTTGACGTCCACCCCGATGACCTCGTGGCCCATGCTGGCCAGGCACGCGGCCGACACACAGCCCACGTAGCCGAGCCCGAAGACGCTGACTCTCATGACCGGTCTCTCCCCCCAGGCAGGCCCCTGCGGCCTGCGGTCCGCGCGCCGGTCGGACGACCCCCGCGCATCAGTAGGCCCCCTGCCCGTGGATCACGGCACGCAAGGTCTTCCACAAGATCACTGTGTCGAGGGCGAGCGACCAGTCCTCCACGTACCGGAGGTCGAGGCGTACGGCCTCCTCCCACGGCAGGTCGCTGCGTCCGCTGATCTGCCACAGACCTGTGAGCCCGGGCTTGACCAGCAGCCGTCTTCGGATGTCCGGGTCGTACGCGGCGGACTCCTCCGGCAGCGGGGGCCGGGGTCCGACGAGCGACATGGATCCGGTGAGCACATTGAAGAGCTGCGGGAGTTCGTCGATCGAGTACCGGCGCAGCACCGTGCCGACCCGGGTCACCCGGGGATCGCGGCGGAGCTTGAACAGCAGGCCCGCGCCCTCGTTGCGGTCGGCCAGCTCCGCGCGTGCCCGGTGGGCGTCGGCGACCATGCTGCGGAACTTCAGCATGGTGAACTCGTCGCCGTCCTTGCCGACCCGGCGCTGGCGGTAGAACACCCCGCCCCGGCTGTCCATCAGCACGAACATCGCGACGAGGATCATCAGCGGCGCGAACACGATCAGCAGGATCGCGGCGCCCAGCCGGTCGACGACCCCCTTGATGGCCCGGCGGCCTCCGGTGAAGGTCGGCATGCTGACCCGCAGCAGCGGTATCCCGAGCACCGCGTCGACGTGCAGCCGCGGGCCGGCCACCTCCATCAGCACGGGGGCGACGATCATCTCGGCGTCGCTGCCTTCGAGGTTCCAGGCCAGCCGCTGCAGCCGGTCCGGTGACCAGTGCGGGTCGGGCGTGACCGCGACGACCCGGTAGCCGTCGTGGCGGACGTGCTTGGCGACGTCCTCCAGCAGCCCTATGACCGGCACCCCGTCCAACTGGTCGCCGTCCAGGCCGCCTTGATCGCCGTCGACCCCGCGGCCGTCCGTCGTGCACACGGCCTCCACGCGCCAGCCGAGGTGCGGGAACTTGCGGGTCCTGCTGATCAGATCGCGCACGGTCGCCGGGCTCCCGGCGGCGAGCACCGGTCTCAGGCAGCGTCCTTCGTTGCGCTGTTTGTGCAGCCAGAGCCGGAGCACATACCGCTCCGTCATGGTGACGAGCGCGATCGCGGGGATCGCGACGAAGATCCAGAGCTTGATGTTGCGCGAGGTCAGAGCGATCCCGCCGAGCGCCAGCACGACGGTCGCCGTGAACAGCGAACGTCCCAACCGGCGGAATTCCTCCGCGCCCTGGCCGAGTACGGCCGGGGACCACGAGCGGCTCACCGCCAGCGCGCCCAGCACCAGCAGCTGGGTGCCGAAGGCGAGAATGCCCCACTTCTCATGCCAGTTGGCCGCGTCCCGGGCCCCGAAGAAGTCACCGATCGACGCCACCACGAAGGCGGTGGCCACGGTGTCGCTGATGATCACGGTACGTCTGTACCGCTGCTCCCAATCGAGAGCGAGCTGGCCGATCGCCCCGTTCGCCAGACGCTCGCGCGCCGACGGAAAAGGGCCGACTATTCCCCCCTGTCGCACTGAACCCCCCAAGGTCCCCAGTGGTTTGACGTGGTCGCCGCACACTGTTCGTCCCCTGCGGGAGGCCCCCGCCCCCCGCACTGCAGCTCCCCCACGGAAGCTCGCACTCCGCTGTTCCCCCTCGGGAAGTCCGCGCCCCCGGCGCACGACGTCCCGCCCAAGTCAGATCCTCGCGAACAACCCACCCTGGCAACACCGGACCCGCAGGTCCTGCCAGCCTCTTGAGGCGCACGGGAACCCGTCGCAACCTCGGATGCTCTCCATGCCCCAAGCCCCCCTCGGGCTAACAGAGTTGATCACCCCCACGTCCGGCGTGAGAGCCACAACCGCTGGCCATCCGCATCGCCGGACCCATAGATCATCTTTTGTCGCCTGGTGTCACACCGTGCGAAGCAAGGTCAATCTAGACCATGTGTGCCCGCCTGGAGAGAGGTCTGTGTGGAATTTGTGCACAACATTTGACGCCGAGTCGATAGATCCCTGACTGCCCGCAGGTGCGCCGGGGACGGAAAACCGGCCCTGCGCCCAGTGACTGCGGGAGTTCTCCGGACCGTTGGCACTGGCAACCCAGGTGCCCTGACACTGATCGACGCTGATCGACTGTGCCAGGAAAGGGGAGTTGATCGCTCCGGGTACGGCCGAGGCAGTTGGCGCGAACCCGTCGGCCCGGCCGTCGCGGACGCAGCCGGGGATTGGCGGGAAAACGACGGTCGAAGGGGAGTTGGAGGCCGTGGGGGGCGGTGACGGTCCGGCTCACCGTGATGGTGGCCGGGGGTTCCGGCCTCGCCGGATCACCTGCCGCGCTGGTGCCGCTCGATGAGTTCCTCCGCCACGACCAGGTCCTGCCAGGACATTCCCACGCTCTTGAAGACCGCGGTGCGGTCCGGGGGAAGCGTTCGCGTGCCCCGGACGAGGTCCGCCATCGGGATCAGCTCGTCGGCGTGGAGGTGGCCTTCACGAATCGCCAGGACGACGTCCCCGGCCTCGCGCAACGCCGTGCTCACGTCTTCGACGACGACGTGTGCGCCGGCCATCAGCGGGCCGTCGAGCTCACGCGCATCGGGCTCATGGGATCCGACCGCGATCACGACCGTACCGTCCGTCAGGTCCGCGGAGTCGAACAGCGGGGTACGGGCGCTGGTGGCGCAGACCACCACCTGGGCTCGCCCGAGCCGCACCGGCACGTCCGTCGAGTCCGCGGCGACGACGGTGGCGTGGGGTGGCAGCTGCCCACGGGCCCGGTCGGGGTGGCGTACCACGTAGGTGACGTCGGCCAGTTCGACCGAGTCGACGGCCCGGATCGCGTCCACGTGACCGACCGCCTGCGGACCCGCGCCGAAGACCACCAGCTCGATCGGCCGCGCGAACCGGGTGAGCAGCGGAGCGGTCGCCGCGACGGAGACGGCCGGTGTCCGGAGGTTCGTCACCGCGATCCCGTCCATGATCGCCCGCAGTTCGAGCGTCTCCGCACCGAACAGCAGGTAGACGCCCTGGATGCGGGGCAGTCCGCGGCTCGGATTCCCCGCGGCGAGCGTCACCGTTTTCAGGCCCACGGCGGATGCCCCCGCCGACGGCATGAGCAGCAACTGGCCGCCGGTCACTTCGAGTACGGACCGTTGCAGGTCCTTGCCGGGCTCCAGTCCCGCCCGAAGCGCGCGGGTGAGGGCCGCTGCCGCCTGCTCCCGGGTCAGCGCCCGCTCGACGTCGTCGGCCGAGAGGATCGGAAGATGCTCGAGGGATGTCATCGCAGCACGAATCCTGACGCGAGGGGATCTCTGGGATCAACGGTGAACCGGCTCGAACCGCAGCGGTAGGCCATGCCGGTCACGCTCGGTACGACGGCCGGCGTTCCGTCGTCCACCGTGGTCCCGGCCACGACCGTGCAGACGAAACGCGACCCCACGACGGACTCGTGCAGCAGACACCTTCCGGGCTTGAGCGCTCCGCGTGCCGCGAGTACCGCGACCCAGGACGCGGAGCCGGACCCACAGGGCGACCGGTCGAGCGCGCCGTCGGCGAAGACGGTCGCGCTGCGCTGGTGAAGATCACCGTTCGCCTCTTCGTCCAGTTCGTCGTAGAGGATCGTTCCGTAGATCCCGTTCAGCCTGTGGTCCGTGGGGTGTTGGGCGTACGGCGTCCCGGTGAGCAGGGACTTCACCTCTCTGCCGACGGCGATCAGCGCGTCGACGTTGCGCGGTTCGACGCTGAGGCCGACGTCCGCGGCCCGGAGGTGGGCGTAGACGCTGCCCGCGTACGCGAGGTCGACGAGGACGTTCCCCCGGCTCGTCCTGATCTCGACGTCGGTGGCGAGCACATGGCTGGGCACGTTGACGAAGTCGACCGCGGTGACCTGCCCGGCCTCGGTGTGGACGCGCGCCACGACCCGGCCGGACGGAACGTCGATCGTCACGTCGGTGACGCCGGTCGGGTCGGCCACGACACGGCCGCTCTCGACCGCCCATGCGCCGAGCGCGATGGTGCCGTGCCCGCACGCGGACGAGAAGCCGTCCTTGTGCCAGAACAGGACGCCGAAGTCCGCGCCCGCGTCGTCCGGTGGGGTGAGGAAGCCGCCGAACATGTCGGCGTGGCCTCTGGGTTCCAGGCAGAGCAGCCGCCGCAGGCCGTCCACAGCCGGGTCGGCGATCGCCCGGATGTGGCGGTCGGCGACGGAACGCCCGGGGATCGCCGCGGGTGGTTCGGCGACGATACGGAACGGCTCCCCGCCGGTGTGGTAGTCGACCGTGTCGACGTGGTCGATCACCGGGTCACCGAGAACCCGCCGGACAGCGGATCACGGTCGTCGACGACCCAGTTCGCGAATCCGCAGATGAATGCCTCCCCGCGAATTTCGGGCACCACCGCGGGATTGTCCCCGACCCGCGTTTCCGAAAGGACCCGGCCCTCGAACACGGAGCCGATGAACGACTCGTTGACCAAGGTCTCCTCCTGCGACAGCTTGTGCTGAAGATACAGCTGGGCAACGCGCCCGGCGGTGCCCGATCCCGTGGGCGAGCGGTCCAGTTCCCGGTCGGCGTAGACGCAGGCGTTGGCCTGGTGGGAGCCGGGGTGCCGGGGCGCTCCGGAGATGATGGTTCCGTACACTCCCCGGATCTCGGGGAATTCCGGATGGACGACGTCGAATTCCGCGTTCAGCGCGTCCTTGACCTCCATCCCGAAGTCCTTCAGCCGGCTGGCCTCCGACTCCCTTATCTCCAGTCCGAAGGGCGCGCCTTCCGTGTAGAAGTAGAAGGCGCCGCCGTAGGCGATGTCGCCGGTGACCCGGCCGTAGGACGGAGTGTCGACGGATACGTTCTCCCGCCAGATGAAGGAGGGGACGTTCACGAAGCGGACGGCTCCGGCGTGGGTTCCGTCCCATTCGACGAAGGCCTCGATGAATCCGCAGGGAGCGTCGATACCGACCCGTGTCTCGGGGGATGTCCTCTCGACCCAGCCCAGTTCTACGGCGGCGGTCGCCAGCGCGATGGTGCCGTGGCCGCAGTGCGGGCTGTAGTCGACGTTCTGCATGAAGATGATGCCGAGGTCCGCGCCCTCGCTGATGGGCTCGGTGACCAGTCCCCCGTACATGTCGGCGTGCCCCCGGGGCTCGAACATCATCGCTTTCCTGATGTCGTCCGCGTTCTTCTGCAGCCAGGCGCTGCGTTCCAGGATGGTGTTTCCCGGAACACGCGGAGTGCCGCTCGTGATGATCCTGAACGCCTCACCCCCGGTGTGGGTCTCTACCGTGGTGACAAGTCGACTGGTCTTCACTTACTGGCTCCTATTGGTTGTTGTGCCGAATCGGCCGTCATTCGCTGTGGACGTTGCTGGTCAGCTTGAGTACGTCGCCTGCCGGAAGGCGCACTGCGAGGGCCCAGTAGTAGATGACCAGGCTCCAGGCGGAGACCGCCGCGATGTCCCACCAGAAGGGAATGTGCGCGAGTCCGAAGAGGAGGTGTGCCGGGCTGTCGTACTGGCCCACATAGGAGAGGGCTGCGAGGCCCACGAGCCAGGGCACTACCCAGCTGCCGGACTTGAGCGCCAACTCCGGCCGCTCGTCCGGGCGTTTGGTGAGATAGGACGCGGCGAGCAGGCAGTATCCGAAGGCGACCGCGCAGAAGATCTTCCAGTCCACCGTCCAACCGCCCCAGTAGACAAGCAGGTTCACCACGATGAAGGCGAAGGGGGCGAGCACGTCGGCGTAGCGGAGGCGGAACGGGCGGGCGTGGTCGGGGAGTTCACGGCGCAGCGCGCCGAGGGCGAGGGGTCCGCCGGCGTACATGAGCGCGAAGGCGGAGGTGATGAATCCGACGAGGGTCTGCCAGCCGGGGAAGGGCAGCAGGCAGATGAGGCTGACGACGAGCGTGACGAGCACGCTGAACACGGGCACCCCGGTCCTGGGGTTGACCTTGCTGAAGCGTGAGGAGATGTAGCCGTTCCGGGACATCGCGTAGGAGAGGCGCGACGAAGTCGTCACGTAGATGAGGCCGTTGCTGCCGGGCGAGACGATGGCGTCGAAGTAGAGAATCCACGCGAGCCAGGTGAATCCGAGCAGAGTGGCCAGGCCGGCGAACGGGCCGAAGATTCCTTCGAACGTGATGTCCGACCAGCCGTGGGCCAGTTGTTCGGGGCGCAGGCCGCCGATGAAGACGATCTGCAGTCCGAGATAGAGGACGGCCGTGATGAACAGGGACCCCATGACCGCCCGTGGAATGTCACGGCCGGGATTCCGGCTCTCGGCGCCGACCTGGACGGCCTGCTCGAATCCGACGAGCGCGAAGATGACGCCTCCCGCGCTGAGCGCCGCGATCGTTCCGTGGATGCCGGAGGGGAAGAATCCGCCCGGGCTGGAATGGCCGAAATTGCCGAAGTGCATTTTGGTGGCGAGGACGCCGATCGTCAGGACGAGCGTGATGATCTTCCAGACCGAGATCGCGCCGTTGAGTTTCGACAGTGCTCTGATGCCGTAGAGATTGACGACCGTGAACAGGACCACGAGAAGGGCCGCGACCCCGATGCCGGGGGTGGTGAGTGACACGGCGCCGTTGTCCACGTGCGTGAGCCAGTGCACGTAGTTGCTCGAGTACTGGAGGACTGCCTCGACCTCGATGGGCACGGTCGTGACCCCGGCGAGCCAGGTGGCCCATCCCATCGTGAATCCGGCGATGCTTCCGAAGGCGTAGTGCGGGAACCGGGCGGTGCCGCCGCTGACCGCGAACATGCCGCCGAGTTCGGCGTGCACGAGGGCCAGCACGGCCACGGCCGCGGTGCCGATGATCCAGGTCAGTACGGCGGACGGCCCCGCGACCTGGGCCGCGAACAGCGCCCCGAACAGCCAGCCGGACCCGATGATCGACCCCACGGACACCCACAGCAGCTGCACGCCGGAGATGTGACGACGCAGTCCCTGACCGGCCACCGGAGGTGCCGTCGCTATGTCTTCAGTGGTCATCGTCTCTACCTCGTGATCATGGTCCGAGCCGTGCGGCCTGCGGATTTCCGTCCGTGGGTTTCCGTGGGCGCAAGTCTCCGCGTGGCGTTTACCGTCCGTCCAGCACATATATCCGACGCGTATCTGTAAGAAGAACTGACAGGTACGATGCGCGCATGGCCCGCCACTTCGATCTGCACCGGCTGCGACTGCTGCGTGAGCTGAAGCATCGCGGCACGATCACCGCCGTGGCCGCCGCCATGTCGTACAGCCACTCCGCCGTCTCACAGCAGCTGACGGTCCTGGAGGACGAGCTCGGGACGCGGTTGCTGGAGCCGGACGGCAGGCGGGTGCGTCTGACGGCGCAGGGCGAGGTCCTTGTGGAGCACGTCGAGGCGGTGCTCGAACGGCTCGACCGGGCGGACGCGGATCTGGCCCGGGCCGCGGGCCACCTGGCCGGGACGCTCAGGGTCGCGACCTTCCAGACGGTCATGGTGGCCCTGATGCCGTTCGTGCTGACGACCCTGCGGGGCGCGCATCCCCGGCTGACGGTCGAGCTGGCGCATGCCGACCCCGATGTCGCTCTCTCGGGTCTGCAGGTCAGGGAGTTCGACCTGGTGGTGGACGAGGTGTTCGCCGGCCAGCCCCTCGTGCGGTCGACCGCGGTGGAACAGGACGTCCTGCACCGCGATCCGCTGCGGCTCGCGCTGCCGTCGGCCGGTGCGGGCCCGACCGGTGCCGAGCGGGTCGCGGACCTGGCGGCTGCGGACTGGGTGATGGAGCCGGCGGGCAGCCCGGCACGGGAGTGGTCCGAGCGGATCTGCCACGCGGCCGGATTCAGGCCGAACGTACGGTTCGAATCCCCCGACATGCTGGTGCACGAACGGCTCGTCCGGGGCGGACACGCCGTCGCCTTCCTGCCCGACCTGTACTGGGTCGACACCGTGCCGACCGTCCGCCTGCGCGAACTCCCGGACGGCGGCTACCGCGACATCATCTGCAGCGTCCGCGCCGGAACCTCCGACAACCCCTCGGTGAAGGCCACCTCGAAGGCACTGCACGCGGCCTGCGCGGTGGCCGAGAACACCATCACGGCCAACCTGGCGGCGCAGCCGCACTGAAAGCGGTCGTAAAGGAGAGAACGGCCTCCGACCCGCTGCAAGGCTGCTCGGGACGACAGCCTCGCACAGCACCTTTCACGGATCCCCGGCTCAGGTATGCATTCTCTGAACCTCAACCGCCGAGATCGGCCCACGAGTTGGCGTGTTCGCAGGCATTGGCGGTCTCCGTCCGTGCTCTGGGCGATCCACCGTCGGGTTCCCACGCGAGGCGGGCCAGACCATGGTCGACTGCGAAACCAGCGAACCGGGGCGATGTACGCCGGTACTCGGCGGCCGGGATGGCGCTGGTCGGCCACAGGCCGAGAGTGGCGGCCGGATGGTGGTGTGCGCGGGAGTGACGACCCCGTAAGGACGGTTGCGCGCACTCGATGCTGAGGCGGTCTCCTTCCAGCACCTCCGGGACGATCACGTCGGTGGTCAGTTCCTTGTCGCTGCCGATGATGTCCCCCCAGGACCCGGTGCTGCTCAGCGAGCGTGAACTGACCGTCGACCAGAAGTGCTTCGCTTTCGCCCGCGCCGAGGACGGACCAGACACCTGATCGGCCTCGGCAGGCTGCCGGAGCGTTTCCCGGACACCCGCGGACTCGGCACGAAAGACATCCGGGCCCGCGCGCACTTCCACGATCGTGCCGCACCATCGGCGCACTGCGCGGGCAACGCCCCTGACCAGGCCGAAGATGTGCTCGGCAGGGAAACCGAGTCCTCGCGGATCCCCATGGGGCGTGGCCCCCGCTCGTGGGGCAGCCCGTCCAGGAGTTACCGGGAGGCGGGGTTGTCGATTTCGAGGCCGTCGAAGGTGGCGTAGGTGCCCGAGAGCTTGGTCACCACGATGGTGTGGACACCGGCGGCGAGTGCGGTGTCGGTGTAGACGGCGGCATCGGTGTGGCGCGCGCCGTCGGCAGGCACCGTGTCGACGACGGTGGCGGGCCCGCCGTCGATCGACACGCCGATGTCGCCCTGATCGGTGAACTCCTCACCGAACACCTTGATCCCGGTGCCGATGAACGTGTACGTGATGCTGCTGCCGTCGGTCGTCGCGTAGTGGACGTCGTCGTCGTGGTCGCCGTAGCCCCGACTGCCCAGGTAGTCCCAGGAGTTGTAGACGATCGACGCATCGGTGTCGTTGAGGCGTGCCGCGGCCGGCGGGGTGCCTACGTAGACGAGGACGGCTGGCGACGGCTTGGACGTGGCTCCGTCCTTGTCGGACTGCGTGGCGGACAGGGGCTGTTGGCCGGGCGCGACGTCGGTGAGCGTGCACGACCAGGCGCCGTCGGCACCAGCGGTCGCGGTGCAGCCTGCCTGGTTCGCGCTGTCGGTGACCGTGACGGTGTTTGCGGCCACTGCTGTACCGCGGACCGTGAAGGTGTCCGCCAGGCCGGTGGTGCCGCCCGTGGGGGCGGTGATGACCGGACGGGGTACGTAGGTGCCGACGGTGACGTCCGTGCCGTCGGCACCGGTCGGCACCGTGGCGATCAGGAATCCGGAGGAGACCCACTGGACGTCGGTCGCGCGCCGGTTGCCGAAGTACACCGGGGTGCCGGGCGAGAAGCCGGCACCGGCGATGAGGACCCGTTCGGTCGGGGAGCCGGCGGCGAGGGGTGTGGGCGCGGAGATGTAGCCCGCGGTGAGGGGGAGGCCGTCCACCAGCGCCCCGTATCCGTCGGTGACGCCCGCGCGGGCGAGGAGGGAGACGGGGATGTCACCCGGGCCCGGGGACGCTGGGATGGTGGTGTTGTCACCGGCGTGGGAGTCGATGGGCTGCGTGCAGAAGTAGCTCTCCGCGGGGTCGGAGAAGTAGTTGCCGGTGACCCAGAAGTGGCCGGTGGCCGAGCAGCCGCCCTGGGCGCCGAGTGCGGCCAGCGGGTGGAACTCGACGTTGCCGCTGAAGCTGATCCACTCCGAACCGGCGTCGTCGTACAAGGCGTTGAAGCGCGAACCGTCGTTGTAGACGACATTGCCGGTGACGTTCAGGCCGTGGGCCAGGGTGGCCGCCGAGTCGATGGTGCCGTCGGACTGGTGGACGTACTGCGCCTGGTGGCCTTCCATATAGATCGCGCCGCCGTCGTCGAGGACCTGCATGACGTCGAAGATCAGGTTGTCGCTGATCGTGTTGTCGGCGTTGATGTTGGTCGAGTTCTGCGGATGGTTGGCATCGTCGACGTGGCCCTGGATGACACCCGCGGTGATCCCGGTGTACGGCAGGTTGTAGAGCTCGTTGTGCGTGATCGTGGTGTGGCGGCTGAACAGGAGCGTGATGCCGCAGGCCGAGCGGTAGTCGGTGCCGACGTCGTGAATGACGTTGTTCGAGACCGTGGTGTGGTCCAGGATCTCGTTCGTCCCGACCTGGTCCGCCTGCACGGTCTTCGGGTCGGGGGTGCAGTTGTCCTTGATCACCGAGGCCGGCGTGTCGGTGGGAGTCGGGTCGTACGTGCAGCCGAGTGACAGCGCGGTGGAGGCGATCGACGTGAACTCGTTGCCGTCGATGGTGTTGTGCGATCCCCCGTACATGAAACTCAGGCCGGCGCCCCCGAGGTTGACGAACCGGTTGCCGGTGATCGTCACGTGACTGGCCCCGGTGAAGGCGACGTTGGCGAGGGGCTGGGTGAGTGCGCCCCAGGGGCAGCTGCCGGCGGGTGTGGAGAAGGTGCACAGCCCCTGGTTGCTGTCGCCGGTTCTGTGCAGGTTGCTCTGCACGTCGGCGAAGCCCGTCGGCGACGAGGGGGCGTTCCAGGTGGCGTACGAGAACTGGAGGCCCGCGAAGGTGATGTCGTGCAGGGGCTTGGCCAGGCTGCCGGCACCTTGCACCAGCTTCTCCAGCCGGGGCAGTTCGATGTCCAGGCCGGCCATCCGCCGACCGCTCCTGGGCGTGTAGTAGAGCGTGTCGGTGGCGTTGTCCAGGAACCACTGGCCGGGTGTCAGAAGGCTGCGGGCGCCCTGGATCGTGGCCGGCAGTTGCGAGGTGGGCATCGACGGCAGGCCGCCGGTGCCCTCGCTGAACGGGGCGATGTCGGTGATGTTGGTCCAGCAGGGCTGGTCCATGACCAGCGTGCTGCCGGACATCCGTGCGACCCCGCACTTGGAGTCGGTCCACGCGCCGTTGCCCGCGGGATAGTCGAACTCGACCTGCGCCAGTTGCGCGGGCGTGAGGTGTGCGAACCAGGCCAGGGCCGTGGCGTCGTTCGACAGGTCGTACCCCGTGGCCGACCCGGCCCAGTTGCCCGTGAAGTGCAGGGCCGCCGGGGTGGCCTGGGCGATGGGGGCTTGTCTGCCATCCACGTAGAGCTGGCGGGTGGCGCTGCCGTGGGGCACGTGTGCGGACCACACACCGCTGCTCCCCACCTCGTGCCAGGCGGTGACCCGTGAGGCGCCGGAGATGACCGGGTGGGCGCCGGGCGCGGCCTCCCACACCACGGGGTGCGCGGGCCGGCCGGAGTCCTCCGCGCCGAACTTCCACGTCTTGCTCAACCGGTAGGTGCCGCCGAGGAGTTGAACTGTGGGGCTCACCGGGTTCCGGCCGTGCTCAAGAGCGCGTACTTCGGCCTGCGCGGTGGTCAGGGAACAGGGATTCCTCGATGTGCACGCCGCACCGCGACCGTCAGGCGCTGCCCACAGCACCGATGCGGTGACTGCCCGCGCCGGACTGGCCGACACGCCCAGCGCTCCCGCGCCGACCAGTCCGAAGGCGAGTACAGAACCGAGGATCTTGCACGCCGACGCCATCCGTTTCATGACCGCTCCGGGATCCGTCAAGCCGCGGGCATACCCACAGGGGAGACCGAGACATCCGATGAGTGGGGTTAACGTGGCAGCACGCGCTTGGCACTGTCAACAGACTGTGTGCGGTTTGACGCGAAAGAAGCGGCCCTCGCGTAGGCAAATCCGGAGCGATAGATCGGATGTATAGGTAGTTTACGCACCGAAGGTGACAGGCCTTCAGTCCAAGGGTGAGCCGCCGCTGTTACGCATGGAGAGTGCCGGCAGCCGGACAGGGGCGGCTACGTAGCGCCCCGATCCAGAACCCCATACGACGACGCCGAAGTCGGCGCGTGTTCACTGCTCCGCCCACCGTTGTATCGGACGCGGCCGGTCCCTCGCCCCTGTTGCACGCTCACGCGGTCGGCAGAGGAACTCCAAGGGGCCGGACAGCGCGGCGCGGGGGCTTCGACCCCTTCCGTTTCCCGCCGCGCGCCTTCCGAGGAGCTGCCCAACAGGCCCGGCCCGGACACCGGCGTTGTTGATGACGATCGTCACGTCGGCTGCCGTTGCCGCCGCGGCCGCGATCAGAGCGCGCGAGAACGCCGTCCCGATTCCGCGGTTCGGTCCGGTCACCAGCGCGGCCGATCCCTCGGTCTTCATGGTCGGACACCTCGTTTCACAGGTTGCTGCAGTTGTTCGGTACGGCACCGGCTCACGTACGACAGACCGATCCCTGCGTGGTGCTGCGGGGGCCACGTTCATGGTTTTGCGTGCGCGGGTCGCTCACATCACGTGGGGTTCGTGGTGCGGGCCGACGGGTGACTACGTACGGCCGGGTCGGAGCAATGCGCTGCGCACCGCTCGTTCGGCGACAGCGCCTGCGTAGTGCGTCCGCGCCTGCGCTACGAGCGTCACGGGATGCCGTCGGGGGTGGATACGCACCGGGCTCGAACCTCTCGCCCGCGAAGACCCTTCGCACGGTCGGAACGACAGGAAGCGGGCCGATGTCTCCTGCAGTGGCCGGTGCTGTCGCGGTCAACGGCACTTGTGGTGGTTGCACTTGGCGCGG